>ERZ842401.2260-NODE-2260-length-25985-cov-12.990166_pt1 | contig 25985 bp, 26 predicted proteins | sample MGYA00521270_ERZ842401 | MGnify/ENA primary metagenome ERZ842401 (study PRJEB31892, sample SAMEA3878208) | bioreactor metagenome | biome: Moose rumen | place: Sweden | collected 2011-10 | study: EMG produced TPA metagenomics assembly of the PRJEB12797 data set... | reverse complement strand
GTGTTCATAAACGCTTAAGTATTTTCCAACGTCGGATAAGTGAAAGTCGCCAAAGTTGCTACCCGATAGCCTGTTTTTGTATCGTGCAAATTGGCTTTGTGAATCACACTGCCAGAAGATTGCCAAGCTCATCGGTGACTATCTGCCCCTTTACTCCTTTCGTTTAAGTCTCACAAGATGTTCCAAAATTGAGTTACAAAGTCCGCTTAGCCGCGCTCGGCGATAAATCATGCGGCAAATTGCGCCACTGACACCCTGTTTTCAATAAGTACAACACCGCATTGACAAGTTCTCTTTTTTCCCGCTTGCGATTTCTCATATCTTTCTTTTTACGAACACACGTTCTTAAAATCAACAAACACGCATAAGACTTTTTGCCAAAGACAATCTCATAAAAAAATCCTCGACAAATGTCGGGGAATTTACTTTGTTCGCAATGAGTTCGCCAAAATTATCGCGGAGAAAATTGCAACGCCAATCGCCGCCGCCAAATGATTAAAAGGTATCGGCGGATTTTCCAATGCCGATAAAATTGCGGGCGGCACCAAAATTATCCAAGAGAGTAACGCCACTCGCCGATTGATTTTTAAAACCTGCGCGGTCTTGAGAGAAATTTCTCTTATCGATAAAAAACTTTCCAACGTCGGAATTTCAAAATCAATTTTTTCGTCAAGTTCTTCAGATTTAAGCGAGCCGCCCGCCAATAAAAATGATACGTCGGAAGTTTTCAGCGCAAGTAAATCTTGAGCGTCCGTTCCGATTGCCGCAACGACTTTTCCCTTTGCTCTGAAAATCTGAATCTCTCGCGCCTTGCCTTCGGGCGTTAAATTTGTTCGGATATAATCAAGTTCAAAATCTTTCGCGATTCGATAAGCCATTTTTTTGGGTTGCGCCGTCAAAAGGAGCGTCTCAATTTTTTTTTCCCGCAATGACATCAAAAAATTTTTTGCGTCTGCGTTAATTTCGTCTTTAAGCGCGACAATTCCGCGAGCCAATCTGCCCGTGCTTACCAGCAAAGTTGTTTTTCCTTTGACAAGCAACTGATCAATTTTCGTGCGGAGATTTATACTCACAGAAACATTTTTGCTTGCTATCCAGCCGGGACTGCCGACGCGAACCATAATTTTATTGATAATCGATTCGACGCCGCGCCCTTGTAACTCATCCGTCTCCGACAATTTTTGAAGTTTCAAGCCGCGAGCAACCGCCGCATCGTAAATCGTTCGCCCGATAATATGTTCCGCGTCGCGCTCGGCACTTGCCGCCATCGTCAAAAGTTCCGACTGCTTAAGCCCTTCCGTCACCAAATCCGTTATGTAATATTCTTTGCAAGTCAAAACGCGGTTGTAAGGCAGGGCGACAATTTCAACGTCAGGCAAAAGTTTCAGCGCGCCGGGATTGTTCAAAGTCACGCCAAGCTTGGAAAATTTTTTTCCGACAAGATAAAGCGCGAACGGCTCCGCAAATACAAAACAAATCGGCGAAAACGATATAAAAATTGAAAGCCCCGTTGCAAATGCCGCGTCAATGCCCCGCGTGAAATAAAGCCACGCCGCAATTGAGCCGCTTACAAGCAAGTCGAGTAAAAGCAGGAAAATTATTTTTCGCATTTCATTTGTTGACGACGTTGACGGGTTTTCCGCCGAGAAATGATTTGAGATTTTCAACGGCAATATTCATGAGTCTTTGGCGAGATTCTTTTGACGCCCAAGAAATGTGCGGCGTGATGAAACAATTTTTTGCGCCGAGCAAAGGATTGTCGCCTTTAATCGGTTCGGTTGAGACAACGTCGAGCCCTGCCGCCAAAACTTTTCCGCTGTCAAGAGCCTCGCGCAAATCTTTTTCCACAACCAAGCCGCCGCGCCCGTTGTTGAGAATTATGACGCCGTCTTTCATTTTGGAAATATTTTCCGCGCAGATAATTCCTGGCGTCGAAGGAAACAGCGGGCAATGCAACGCAATTACGTCCGACATTTTAAAAATATCATCAAGCGCAACGAATTCACAATCGCCGAGTTTTGTTCCGACTTCGCGGCTTGGGCTGAACGCAATAACTTTCATTCCGAAAGCCGCCGCGAGTTTGCCCGTCGTCTGCCCGATTCTTCCGTAGCCGATAATGCCCATAGTTTTTCCCGCAAGTTCAATCAGCGGATAATCCCAAAAACAAAAGTCCGAAGAATTTTCCCAACGCCCCGCGTGAACGGCTTGGCTGTGATGACCGACATGATTACAAATTTCCAACAACAAAGCAAAGGCGAATTGCGCGACCGCCGCCGTGCTGTAGTCGGGAATGTTTGTCACGGGAATATTTTTTTCTTTAGCCGCCGCCACGTCCACAACATTATAGCCCGTCGCCAACACGCCGATATATTTTATTCGAGTAGCGTCAAGAATTTTTTTCGTGATCGGAGTTTTGTTCGTGAAAATAATTTCCGCGTCGCCGATTCGCGAAATAATTTCCGCGTCGTCAGTCAAACTCGTCCTGTCGTAAATTATGCAATCGCCCAAATTTTTAAGCCCTTCCCAACTCAAATCGCCGGGATTTAACGTGTAACCGTCCAAAACAACAATTTTCATTCCAAAATCTCCTAATTTCTAATTGCCTTTTCAACGCCCGTATCTTCGAAAGTTTTCATGTCGTTAAGTGCAACCAACGCCGCCTCGACAATCTCAACGCCCATACAAGCCGCCTCGCCGTCAAAACCGAGCGGAGAGCCGTCGTCCGATTTGTATTCGATAAGTTGCGCCGAGTGCAAAATAAACGGGCGAACCGCAGGACAAATTTTTTCAAGATAGCGCGTGATAATTTCTATCGCGCCCGTGTCGACAACGATTAAAGTTGAGTTGTGCGCCGCCGCAACTATCGCGCCGATAATCGTACTCGCCATAACTTGATAATTTTTCGGGACGTGTTGCAAAAATTCTTCGGGCGGATATTTTAAATCGCCTTCAGCCGTCAAAAGCGCGTCGGCAAATTTATCTGCGAGTTTGTCAATCAAAAGGTTGCTTAAATCTGTCAAGGCGATAATCGGCGTGTCGAAAGAAATTTCTTCGGCAAGGTTGCGCCCGAAATTGAAGGCAACGTTGAGATTTTCTTCGGGATTGACGACGCCCAAAAAAATTTTCATGCCGAAAGTTCTTGTCGTCGCGCTGAAGTCCATCGAAAGATCTCGACGCGCCCCGGGAGCTTTTCTGTCGTAATTCGGATCGATAACCGCCGGGCAATTTTCAAAATTGGCGAAGGCAAGCGCGGCATGTCGAAGTTTATTCGTCGGCTGATCTTCGTTTGCAATGCCCGCAACTTGAATCGCAATTTCCTCAAGATAACCGAGACTGCCTTTGGGCTTCGTCAAGCTGTCCAAAATCTCGCGGCAATTATTCATCGGACGATCATGAAGGCGCGGCATCGTCTGCAGATAAAAATTAAAAGTTCTGTCCGTCGCCGCAATCAATTCTTCTTCGTCTTCGCCCATAACTCGAATTGCCAAAGGATAATTGCGCGGAATATTCAAAGTTTGTGTGCTGAACGGCAATTCCACGCTTTCCATTCGGTGTTCGCTGACGTGAAAGTCCAAAGGAATTTCTTCAATCTGAACTTCGTCGCCGAAAAGTTCTTGAATGTCTTCAATCGAATCAAGTCCTTCAACGCCGTCAAGTCCGAGTTGCTTTTTGAAATTTTCAAGCGGGCTGTCCTCTTCCTCAAGTTCGCCTTCAAAATCGGCGTCGGGTCCGCAAACAAAAATGTAAACCAGATTATCCAAAATTCTCGCGGCGATTGACGAGCCGACAGCTTCGCCCAACGCAAGATCAAGATTAAAAATCGGTTTAAGATTCAGATGCTCCAAAATTTTTTTATGCCCGATTTCGCGTCCGACATGCGCGGCGATTAAACATTCCCTTGTGCGCGGCAAAATTTCTTCGGCGATAAGTGCGGCAACCGAAGAATTGAAACCGTCAAGAATAACAACGCAGTCATGATGATAAGCCGCGATAATCACGCCTGCCATTGCGCCGAATTCATAGCCGCCGACTTTCGTAAGAATGTCGAGCAGAGAATTTTTATCGGGCTTGTTGATTTGCAGAGCGCGGCGAACAATTTCTATCTTGTGCAAAAATTTTTCGTCATCAATATTCGTGCCGCGCCCCGTGACTTTTTCGGGCGGCAAGCCGAGATAAGCGGCTGTCATTGCGGCGGCGACCGTCGTATTTCCGATTCCCATTTCGCCGATAAGAAAACAATTACAACCTGCTTGAATTGCTTCTTCCGCTAGTTTTTTTCCGATTCGCACGGAGTCCATTGCGTCATCAATGGTCATTGCGGGTTCTTCGGCGATATTTTTTGTGCCGCGAGAAATTTTTCTGTCGACAAGTCCCGGCAAATGCGAAATGTCCGCGTCAACGCCGACATCGACAATATAAAGTTCGGAGTAAGCAAAATTCGCGAAGGCATTGGCGGCGGCTCCCGCGTCAACCAGATAATTTTTAACCATATCGGCGGTAGTTTTTTGCGGGTAGGCACTGACATTCTCTTTGGCGACGCCGTGATCCGCGCAGAAAATGAAAGTGCACTTTTTCGATTTGCCGACGCTCTTATAAAGTCCTGCTGCATTACTGAAAATCATTTAGTTTCCTTCCTTAAAAATATTTCTTTGCTTTTCCCTAGTTCCTGGTTCCTTGTTCCTAGTTCCTCCGCACCAATTTTTTTACGACTTTTGCGCCCGCATTTTTTACGCGCCTTAAAGGAGCAACGCGCACTTTTATTTTCGGTTTTATTTCGCGCTCAAGTCCGAAGTCGCCGCGCTTAAGGAACGTCGATTTTATTTTGTCGGGGCGGAAAAATTGTCGAATGACTTTTGCAAGTTCTTCGGGCTCTTCCGATTCGATACAGGTAAAAATATCAACCGCAACATAACGCAAATCCTTGTAGACGTGCAAAGCAATGTGTCCTTCCGAAAACGCGCCGATAATCGAGAAATGTCCTTCGTCCAAAACTTTGGCGGCAAGTTGCGGCTCGCTCCCGACCGCGCCTTTGAACATTTCTTTTATCTCTTCGACATTGCTTAAGCGATTTGTTTCGCAGTTGTATAAATCCAAAGTCAGTTGTCGTGCCAAAATCTTCATTGTTGCCTCCATAAAATTTTTTTCGCGCAGATTATAGCAGGTATTGCCTCAAAAAAAAATCGACGCTTGAAAAAATTATTGCGCCGAATTAAAATCGCCGACATGAATACAAAAATTTTTTTAATTGCGGGCACCCAAGACGGGCGCGAGCTCGCAGAATTCTTATCGGAGAAAAATTTTGACGTAACGGCTTCGGTTGTCAGCGATTACGGCAGAAAACTTTTGGAAACCTGCGCGGGAATTAAAATTAATGACAAGCCGCTCGACAAGGACGAGTTGGAAAAAATTCTTCGCGAAGGCGATTTTAAATTTCTGGTCGACGCCAGCCATCCTTACGCCCAAAATATTTCCGCAAACGCAATTTCAGCCGCCGAAGCCGCGCAGATTTTTTATATTCGTTACGAACGGGCGGAGATAAATTTTGCTTACGAAAAAATTTTTCCTGTTGAAAGTTACGAGGCGGCGGCTCGCAAGGCGGCGGAGCTCGGAAAAAATATTTATCTCACGACGGGCAGCAGAAATTTGAAAATTTTCGTCGAGTTGCTTAAGGATTGCAATTTGACTGCGCGGGTTTTGCCGACTGCGGAAGTTTTGGCGCAATGCGAGGCTTTGGGCTTGTCGCCGAAACAAATTGTCGCGATTCAAGGGCGATTTTCAACCGAATTGAACGTTGAACTTTTCAAACATGCACAGGCGGAAGTTATCGTGACAAAAAACAGCGGGCAAATCGGCGGCGCGGATACAAAATTGGCGGCGGCGAAGATTTTAAATTTGCCCGTCGTCATGATTGAGCGTCCGAAAATTTTTTATCCCAATCTCGCAAGAAGTTTTGAGGAAGTTTTAAAATTCATAGAGGAGCGATAAGTTTTTTATGAAATTTTCAAATACGCGGGCGTGGAAGTTATCGTGACAAAAAACAGCGGACAAATCGGAGGTGCGGATACAAAATTGGCGGCGGCGAAGATTTTAAATCTGCCCGTCGTCATGATTGAGCGTCCGAAAATTTTTTATCCCAATCTCGCCAAGAATTTTGAGGAAATTTTAAAATTCATAGAGGAGCGATAAGTTTTTTATGAAGAAATGCACAGTACAAATCGTGGCTGACGCCGTTAATCGCTTGGCTCCGCGCAGACTCGCTGAAGAATGGGACAATCCCGGAATTTTAATCGGCGAACCGTCGGCTGAAGTCAAAAAAATCTTCGTTTGCCTTGACGTGCTTGACGAAAATATTTTTCGGGCGATTGAACTCGACGCGCAGATAATTGTTGCGCATCATCCGATGATTTTTCGCGCAATAAAAAATGTCCGATTCGATTTGCCGCACGGAAAAAAAATAAGCCGCCTGATAAAAAATAATCTGGCGGTTTTCGCGGCGCATACCAACCTTGACATTGCGGCGGGCGGCGTCAATGATGTTTTGGCTGAAAAAATCGGGCTGGTCGACGTGAAAAATTTCGGCGAAGAAGAATTTTCACTGGGACGGCTCGGAATTCTTAAAACTCCAATGACTGCAGAAGATTTTGCGCGGCATGTTAAAGAAGTTTTGAACGTCGAGAACGTTCGACTTGTCAACGCGGGAGATTTTTTGATTAAAAAAGTTGGAGTTTGCGGCGGCGCGGGAGCAGAATTCATTCAGAAGGCAAAATTTTTCGGGGCAGAAGCGTTTGTAACGGGCGACGTGAAATATCATGACGCCCAAGCCGCCGTCGAAAACGGAATTCACGTTGTGGACGCGGGACATTTCGCAACCGAATTTCCGATTGTTCATGTGCTCGCCGATTATCTCCGCGCAGAACTTAAAGATTTTGGCGTAGAAATTTTCGAGGATACCGCCGCAAAAGATTTTTTCGAGACCGTTTAATTTTTTCGTTGACTTAAAGTTGACTTAAGCTGATAAAATCGCGGAAAGAATTGTTTGGAGCGGAGGAATGTTTATGACGATTGGCGAAGTCAGCGAAAAATACGGTTTAACGACGGACACTTTGAGATATTATGAACGAATCGGCTTGATTCCGCCTGTGCCGCGAAAAAAAAACGGCATCCGCGACTTCGACGAAAAATCTTGCGGATGGGTCTCGTTGGTTAAATGTATGAGGAAAGCGGGCGTCCAAATCGAACCGCTGATTGAATATGTTTCACTCGTTCAGGCGAATAAAGGATTGGAACGGCGAAAAAATATTTTGCTTGAACAGCGCGAAAAACTTTTGGCACAAGCAGAGCAATTACGCTCGACGATTGAACTTCTTAATTACAAAATCGATCATTATGAAGAATTGATTCCGAAGAATAAATAAAATTTTAGCCCGTCGAAAAGCTCGGCGGGTTTTTTTATCAGAAAAGGTCTTTGTCAATGATTTTATCGTAAATATAGCCTTCGCGGACGCCCGAATCGCTGTAAATGATATGCAAGCTCCCAAATCGCTTTGCCAACACGTCAGCGATTATCAAACCCGGCATAAATGTATGCATTCGCTCCGGAACCGTTTTCATAAGCAAAATTTTGTCGGGAACTATCAATTCATGGTCGCGTTGGAACCTGTGAAGAATATCATGTATCCGCCGAACCTCCATTCGCATATTTTGCCGCGTCATGCCGTACATTGCGTTGTAAAGAGCCATTGCGCCCTTAAATGTGCCGCCGATTCCGCAAATTTGCGCGTGACTTACCGCTTGAAATTCCTTAACCGCGCTGATTGTCGCCTCCGCTTCGGCGTACATCTCCGCAATTTCTACCGCGCTCGGTAAAATGTGAATCCCCGTGTATCTCGTATGAAAACTCAGCGATCCTATAGGCAAACTCGCCTTAACTCTTATCTCGCGGTTGGAAAAGTAAACAATCTCCGTAGAACCGCCGCCTATGTCTATCAATAAGCCCTTGTCGTCAACCAAATTGTGCGTTGCGCCGATAAAATCAAACGTCGCCTCGTCGTCGCCGCTCATTAAAATGATATTTATCCCTGTCCGATAAGAAATTTCGTCAACCGCCTGCGAACCGTTTACAGAGTTGCGAAGGGCGGCTGTCGTGAACGCGGTTATCTGCGTTATCCCGAAATCGTCCAGAAAATGACGATACTCGCCGATAATCTCAACCACTTTATCAATTCCTGCTCGTTGCATCACGCCGTCGCGAACATATGAAGCCAGCCCGACTGTGTGTTTCTTCTTCATAATCATGTCGACGCGGTCGCCGTCAATATCATAAATCGCCATTCGTATTGTGTTCGAGCCAACATCTATCATTGCATACAACATTTTATCGCCTCCCTTGCAAAAAAAATATTCGGCATTTGTTCTTTTTAACCTGCCGAATGTTTTTTTATTTTAATTTTGAATCTCGCTCGGAGTTTTAACGATAATTTGCCCGTCGCGGTCAAGATAAACTACTTTTGCTATTCTCGCGTTCAAAATCATGCGCCGACAGAGTTTGCACGGCTCGCCGGAAGCATTGGAGCCGTCCGCGCTGTTCACGCCCGCGATATAAATCGTCGCGCCGTTCATTTTGTCAGGATCGGCGTTGATTATAGCATTTTGCTCGGCATGTACCGCTACGCAAAGTTCATATCGCTCCCCTTTCGGCACATGAAGACGTTCGCGCTCGCAAATCCCGCTGTCTATGCAATTCGTCTCGCCGCGGGGAGCTCCGTTGTAGCCCGTGCTGATTATTATCTTGTCTTTTACGATTATCGCGCCGTATCTGCGCCTTAAACAGGTTGCGCGCTTGCCGACTTCCCGCGCTATGTTCAAAAAATATTCATCCCAAGCAGGTCTCGTGTTTTTTTCGCTCATAACTGCCTCCAAAAAATTTTTCCTCGTGAATAGATTTTTCATTACGCATTGCCTTAAAGCTGTCCTTCCAATTCCAGATTGATTAGGTTGTTCATTTCAACGGCGTATTCAAGCGGCAATTCCTTAGCAATGGGCTCGACGAACCCGCGAACAATCATTGCCCGCGCTTCTTCTTCCGAAATGCCGCGAGCCATAAGATAAAAAACGGCTTCTTCAGAAATTCGTCCGATTTTTGCCTCATGACCGATGTCGGCTTCGTCGCCTTCGATGTCCATGACGGGCAAAGTGTCGGAGCGAGATTTATCGTCGAGCATAAGTGATTCGCAGTTTACGGAGCATTTCGCAAAGGGAGCATTTTTTGTAACTTTGACTGCCGAGCGATAAGTAGCCGCGCCGCCCGACTTGGAAATTGTCCGTGTGTTGATATTTGCGGAAGTTTTCGGCGCGGCATGAATCACAATCGCGCCGGTATCGAGATTTTGTCCTCTGCCGGCGAAAGTTACGCCCGTAAATTCTGCGCGGGCACCTTCGCCGTGCAAAACACTGCAGGGATAAAGCATGGAGACATGCGAGCCGAAAGAGCCGCTTACCCATTCAATCAAACCGTTTTTTTCGACTAGAGCGCGTTTTGTATTTAGATTCATCATGTTGCGCGACCAATTTTCAATCGTCGAATAGCGGAGCCGCGCATTTTCCTTAACAAAAAGTTCGACACAGCCCGCATGTAAATTTGTGACGTTATATTTCGGAGCGGAGCAACCTTCAATGAAATGTAACTTCGCGCCGGGCTCAACGATTATCAAAGTGTGTTCAAATTGCCCCGCGCCCGCCGCATTCAGCCGAAAATAAGACTGCAAAGGAATTTTTACGTCAATTCCTGCGGGAACGTAGACAAAACTCCCGCCCGACCAAACTGCTCCGTGCAATGCGGCGAATTTATGATCCTTCGGCGGAACCAATGTCATAAAATATTCTCGGACAATGTCTTCGTGCTCGACAAGCGCGGTTTCCATGTCGGTATAAACCACGCCCTGCTCCGTCAATCGCTTTTGTATGCTGTGATAAACAACTTCCGAATCATATTGTGCGCCGACGCCCGCCAAAGATTTTTTTTCGGCATCGGGAATGCCCAATCTGTCGAAAGTTTTTTTAATTTCATCGGGAACTTGCGACCAATCGTCGACTTGCTTGGCATTCGGCTTAACGTAAGTAACAATTTCATTCATGTTCAGCGCGGAAATGTCTGCTCCCCACGTCGGCAACTCAATTTTTTTATAAACTTCCAACGATTTCAAACGAAAATCAAGCATCCATTGCGGATCTTTTTTCCGCGCAGAAATATCGCGGATAATTTCTTCCGTCAAGCCCGCGTCACTCTTGTAAATCGATTTATCTTCGTCGCGAATGTCATAAAGTGCCCGTTCAATGTCTTCAACGTAATTTTTTTTCATGATTCAACCTCAAAAGGCGCGTAGCCGTGTTCTGAAACTTCATTAACGAGTTCCGCGCCGCCGCTTTTGACAATTTTTCCGTTCAAAAAGATATGGGCGCGATTAACGGGCAAATGTTTTAAAATCTGCGCGTTGTGAGTGATGATTATGCAGGAATTGTTTTCGTTATGAAACTTTGCAACGCCGTTCGAGACAATTTCAACCGCGTCAACGTCAAGTCCGCTGTCGGTTTCGTCGAGGAGCGCGAGTTTTGGATTTAAAACGAGCAGTTGAAGAATTTCGTTGCGTTTTTTTTCGCCGCCGCTGAATCCGACGTTCATATAGCGGCTTGCGTATTCGGGATTGATTTGAAGTTCGCTCATAATTGCGCGGAGTTCCTTTTTGAACTGCAAAATTTTAATTTTCTCGCCGCTTATCGCCTGTTTTGAAGTGCGGAGCATATTTTCAACGGTTATGCCGGGAATTTCTTCGGGATTTTGGAATGATAAAAAAATTCCGCGCCTTGCACGCTCGAAAGTTTTCAGCGCGGTTAAATCTTCGCCGTCGAAAAAAATTTCTCCGCGTGTGATCTCATATTTCGGATGTCCCATGATAACATTCATCAAAGTTGACTTGCCGGAGCCGTTTGCGCCCAAAATTACGTGAACTTCGCCTTTTCCGACGCTCAAATTGACTCCGCGCAGAATTTCTTTATCGCCCGCCTTAACATGCAGATTTTTTATCTCAAGCAAAGTGATTCGCCTCCTGTTTTTAAGATGGAAAGATTAAAAGATGGAAAGATTGAAAGTACTTTCCACCTTTCAATCTTATGATCTTTCGATCTGTTCAAAAATATTTTAGCCGAGCAAAATTATTTGTCAAATACAAAAGCATTGCGCGAACTCGGCAAATTGGTTATAATCGCCGCGTGTTTTAAAAATTTTGGAAAGGAAGTTTTTTTTATGGCTAAAGTTGGCAAAGCATTTATTTTTTTCAACTGCGACGCCGCCAAAAACGAATCGACAATGAACATTTTTTATAATCGCGCCGTCTACAGGGACACGAAAACTTCGCGCAAAAATCTTTGGAAAAAAGTTAAGGAAGAATACGGCGCGGATCGGATTCAAATTGCGACGGACGATCTAAAAACGGTCGAATTGGCGATAACCGAAGGCGATCCTGTTTCTGCGAGCGATTATATTCGATTCGGAGCGATTCGCGAGATAGATTGTTATTGAGGTTTTTATGACGGCAAAAAAAATCGCACTGTTCATTGACGCGGATAACATTTCAGCGAAGTTCGGCAAGCAAATTATGGAGACATTGGGCAGTCGCGGCGAAATTTTTATCCGAAGAATCTACGGCAACTGGGAAAAAACTTCTCTGCACAGTTGGAACGAATGCATTTTAAATTTTTCTTTCCGCGCAGTTCAGCAACCCGATTATGTTACGGGGAAAAATGCAACCGACATGTCTTTGACGATTGACGCAATGGACGTTCTTTATGGCGGCAAGGCGGAAATTTTTGCGTTGGTCTCCAACGACAGCGATTTTACTCCGCTTGCAATTCGCCTGCGCGAAGGCGGGATAAAAATTATCGGAATGGGCAATGCTCAAGCGTCGAATGCCTTTCGTTTGGCTTGCGATGAGTTTATTGAGCTAGATATTCCTGCAGAAATTGAAATTCCCGTTGCTCCTAAGAAAAAATCTCCGCCCGAAAAAAAATCGGCTGTGCAAATGTCGCTTTTTGACGAAGAAAAGCTGTCCGCTCCGCCAAAAATTGTCACGAGCCCCAAAGTTGTTTCTATAAACGACGGAAACAACGAACGCGATAAAAAAATCCAACAGATTCATGACGTTTTGTGCGCGGCGACAAGAATTCACGGCGACTCGGAAGGATTTGTTTCACTCAACGACGCAAGAGCCGCTTTGATAAGTAAAAATCTCGGATTTACTGTCCGCGATTTCGGTTTTAATCAGTTGAGAGACTTTATAATTGCTTTTCCGAAATTATATGACGTTCGGCAAGACATTACGGGGCAAAATTTCTGTTACCGTTGCCAAAAGACTTTTGGCGATAAATTTCAGCCGATTCATGACGTTTTGCGCGAGACGGCGAAGGATCACAGCGACGCAACGGGCTTTGTGAACTTGGGGCAAGCGGGCAATGCCATTATGCAAAAAAATCTTACCATAAAAGGTTCGGGGCACAGCAAATTGAGCAAATTTATTTCGGCATTTCCAAACCTTTATGAACTGAAAGAAAATTCTTATCGTTGCAAGGTATGATGTTTGAAATTGTTATGTCTGAAGTCGGAAAAAAATGTTGTAACTGCCACCTATAAATTCTGATTATTGAAAAACGCGACAGAAAAATTTTCTGAAATTTTTTATTGATAATCGGTAGACAAAAGAAAATTCGTCGTTTATAATCACTGAAAATATTTTTGCAGGGGAGGAAGCTCGTCAAGGGCATCCTCCCTTTGCAAGAAGGAGCAGAGTGGGTTTTAGCTCCAAATAAAAAATAAAAATGTGGGGGGAAGGAGGATATTGTTTCACTCGGAAGAAATTTTTTGTTTAAGGGTAAGGAGGTTTTAAAATGAGTGAAGGCGGAAGTTCGGCATTTGCCGTAGCGCAACAGATCGGTAAGTCATTGTTTCTGCCGATTGCCGTTTTGCCGTTCGCGGGCGTTTTGTTGGGTATCGGTGCGTCGTTCTCGAATCCTACGACAATCGCGGCTTACGGCTTGGAGGCTACTCTTCATCCCGGCAGTGCGCTGTTCAGTTTCATGTTGATTCTTTCAAACGTCGGCGGAGCCATTTTCGGCAATTTGCCTTTAATCTTTGCATTGGCAGTCGCGCTTGGTATGGCGAAAAAAGAAAAAGGTATCGCTGTTCTCGGCGCAGCAATTTTTTATCTTGTACTTTTGACGACGATTCACGTATTCTTGGGTCTCGACGGTTCACTTCATGCGGACGGCTCGATTGATCCCAGCGTCAAGGAAGGTGCGATAACATCTGTTCTTGGTATTACGACATTGCAGATGGGTGTTTTCGCGGGTATCATTACGGGCTTGGTTGCGGCTGAGCTTTGCAATCGTTATTATAAAATGCAACTCCCGCCCGCGTTTTCATTCTTTGGCGGCACGCGCTTTGTCCCGATTGTTTGTATGATTTTCGGTATCGTGACGGGCGTTATTCTGTATTTCGTTTGGCCTTTTGTTCAGAGCGGCATTTTCGCTCTCGGCGGCATAGTTCAAGCGGCGGGTTATTTCGGAACTTTCTTCTTCGGTTGCTGTGAACGTGCGCTGATTCCGTTTGGCTTGCATCATATTTTCTACCTGCCCTTCTGGCAGACAGGTCTTGGCGGTACTGCAGTTATTGACGGACAAACGGTCATGGGCGCGCAGAACATTTTCTTTGCAGAATTGGCTTCGCCGAACACGGAGCATTTTTCGGTTGATGCGGCTCGTTTTTTGATGGGTAAATTCCCATTCATGATGGCGGGTCTTCCGGCGGCGGCTTTTGCAATGTACACCTGCGCTCGTCCCGAAAAGAAAAAGGCGGCAGGTTCTCTGTTGTTCTCGGTCGGCTTAACTTCGTTCCTTACCGGTATCACCGAGCCTATCGAATTTACTTTCTTGTTCCTCGCAAAAGAACTTTTCATGATTCACGTATTCTTTGCGGGTTGCTCATTTGCGGCTTGCCATATCATGGGCATCGCAATGGGTACAACGTTCTCTGACGGTTTGATTGACTTTATCCTTTACGGCGTCTTGCCGGGCAATGACAAGACAAATTGGGTTATGATGTTGCCGTTGTTCGCAGTGTTCGCCGTGATTTACTTCGTTACGTTTAAATTCTTCATCATGAAATGGGATCTGAAGACTCCGGGTCGCGAGGCTGATGATGAAGAAGTTAAGATGATGTCCAAAGACGAATACCGCAAAGCTACGGGCGTTGGTGTTGCGGGCGGCGGCGCAGGTTCTGCGGCTCTTTCAAGCCTTACTCCTGACCAGCAAAAATCTGCGACGATCCTTGGCGGTGTCGGCGGCGTCGATAACGTCACTGAAATTGACTGCTGTGCAACTCGTCTCCGCTTGACTTTGGTTGACGGCTCGAAAGTCAATGAAGCTGTTTTGAAATCGACGGGCGCGGGCGGCGTTGTCATCAAGGGCAATGCGATTCAGGTTATTTACGGACCGAGCGTTACGATTGTTAAGGCGAACTTTGAAGAATTTGTTGAAGACATTCGCGCAGGCAAGATTGATCGTTCGATTCTGGAAGGCGCAAGCGGCGGCGGAGCTGCGGCGGCGGCTGAACCCGAAAAACCCAAGATGCCGGACGAAACCTTTGGCGCACACCTTACAGGTCGTATGATGCTCATGAACGAAGTTCCCGACGACGGTTTTGCATCTCGTGCAATGGGCGACGGCGTTGCTGTTGAGCCGAGTGAAGGTAAACTCCTTGCTCCTTGCGACGGCACAATTACTCTTATCTTCCCGACCAAACATGCAGTCGGCATGGTTACGCCGGGCGGCGCGGAACTTCTTATGCATATCGGCATTGACACCGTTAAACTCAACGGCGAACATTTTGAAGTTCATGTTACGGACGGGCAGGAAGTCAAACGCGGCGACTTGCTTGTTACCTTCGACATTGACGCGATTCACAAGGCGGGTTATCCTGTTACCACACCGCTTATTGTTACCAATTCTTCCGCTTACGGCACGGTTCGTCCGCTCAAGACAGGCGATGTCAAGGCGGGCGCAGACGACTTGCTTGAAGTTCTCGGCTGAGTCGTTCTCGTTTTCAAATTTCCGAGTGAATAATATTCTTCCTTAAGTTAAAGCCCGTCATGTGTTGGCGGGCTGAATTTTTTTGCCCCCTTTTTCCTAAAGTGGGCACGCAAAACCATCTCGGCGTATCGTGACTTCAATCCAAAATCAATTTTTGTGTTTAGGATCTAATTTTTCTTTGTTGCGCCAAAGAAAAAGTAGCAAAAAGAAACGCGCTTAGACCGGCAAGAAAACATCCTGTTTTCGTTGCCGGCGGGCGCACATCCCTGTGCGCCCGTGTCTCTGCCATCCGCTACAAATTTTTTCATTACTAATTGCAAATTGCTTTTCCTTCGCCCAAAGACCCACTTAAAAAGTTGGAGTGTACCCGTTGGATGCAACGTCACGTTGCCGCACGTCCTGTGCGCCCTGATTTTCGCTGAATTTTATTCTTCCTTGATTTTTGTTGACATCTAAAGGAGGTTTTCTTTTGACAACCTACATAAAAACTGCGGCGATGCTCACGCTTTGCATTTTCATTCCGCCGCTCGGCTGGCTCTTCATGTATAAATATTCGACTTTCGACAAGAAAACTAATTTTGTACTCGCCGCCGCCTGCTTGGCGTTTTTCCTTTACGCAAATATTTCTGCGGGCAATGTCGAAAATATTTTCGGCAGTAAAAAAGGTTTTGAACAGAGTTTGACGACAGAAGAGTTCAGAGAAAAATTTAATGCCGCCGCGCAGAAACTCGCTCCGAATTTGGGCTTGACGATTGATAAATTGACTGTCGAAGATAAAAATTTTTCTTACGAGTTCACGCCGAAATTAAAACTTGTCGGAACCCTTGACGGCGAACAAATTACCGAACTGAAAATTTTTACCGAGCCAGAAACAAAAGATGAATCTTTTCAGACGATTAATGTTTTGGGACTTTTAATCGCGACACTCAATCCCGAACTCGACAAAGATGATCGCAGTGAAGTCTTTCGCGATTTGCGAATGCTGAAAGAAGTTTCGACAGAAGGAACTTACGATTGGACGACACAGCGCGGTTGGATAAAATATTCTGTTCACGCCGACAAGGGCAAAGTTATTTTTACGGCGGAGCTTTTAAGAGGTTGAAAAATTTTTCGGCGGCGGTTATATTTACAGAAAAAATCGGAAGGAGTTTTGAGATGAAATCAATTTGCGTGATCCCTGCTCGGTATTCCTCAACGCGCCTGCCCGGCAAACCGCTGAAAGATATTTGCGGCAAGCCGATGATTTGTCGAGTTTACGAGCGGGCGAAGGCGGCAAAATCTGTTGCGGAAGTTTTTGTTGCGACGGACGATGAAAGAATTTTACAAGCCGTCGAAAAAAATTTTGGAAAAGCGATTATGACCCGCGCAGATCATAAAACGGGAACGGATCGTCTTGCCGAAGTCGCCGAGAAATTTTCTGACGTTGAAGTTATCGTGAATGTTCAGGGCGACGAGCCGTTGATTGAACCCGCTTTGATAGATGAACTTGTTGCCGAGTTTGTTAAGGATAAAAATTTGCAAATGGCGACGGTTGCGACCGAGCTTTCCGACGCGGACGAAATGAAAAATCCAAACAATGTCAAAGTTGTTCTCGACAAAAATAATGACGCACTTTATTTTTCGCGTTCGCTGATTCCTTATCCGAGAAATGCGGGCAAGGCAAAAGTTTTCAAGCACATTGGCATTTACGCTTATCGTCGAAATTTTTTGCTGAACTATGCAAAAATGGAGCCGACGCCGCTTGAACAATCCGAATCGCTCGAACAACTTCGCGCTTTGGAGAACGGCTTTAAAATTCGCGTGATAAAAAGTTCGTGTCGCTTTGTGGGCGTCGATACCGAAGAAGATTTAAAACTTGTCAACGAAATTTATCGCGGGGAGAAAATCTGATGCTTGAAAAATTTTACATAACGTGCGAACGGGAAAATCATTGGACTTTGACGGATTCTGCGCGGGCTGACGACAAAATTATTTTTCTCAGAGATGAGTATAAAAAATTTTGGAATAAAATTCTGCGCGGAGAAAATTTTGCTTTGTCGCGTTGTGCCGACGGCGAGCGTGGAATAATGCTTGGTCAAAAACTTAAGGGCATTGACGGCTGGGAAATTTCGGGTGAAACAGCTTTGGGCGCGGCTCTCAAAGAATCGCTGAAAATTGATGCGCCGAATTTTTATTACGGCATTTCCTGTCCGTGTTGCGATTCGGCGGCTTATTATTGGTATCTGCGCGAGATAAAATCTTCCAACATAACTTTTTCCAATATTTGGGTTAACGGCAACTTCAAGGCATTTCAAAATAATTTTCAAAAGTTGGAGCGCGACGCCGTTTTAATCACGAATTGGCGCGGCAAGGATAAAAAATTCGGGCGTCTTAACGTCAAGCATCATTATTTTGTAAGCGATGACTGCGTTAAGTTTTGGGAGGAGGACGGCGAAAATTTAATCCGACAAATAATTTCCGAGACGGGGCACGAAAAAAATTTGCTTTATGTCGTTTCGGCGGGACCTTTGTCTTGCGTGATTATCGCCGCGCTTTTCAAAAATAATCCCGATAATTGTTATGTCGACTTCGGCTCGGCAACCGACTTAATGACGCACGGAAAAATTAATCGATACTACGCATTGGAAGGAAGTATCACCTCAGATAAAAATTGTTGGATGTTTGACAGGAAAAAAATCAGCGTTGATGTCGACGTTGTCTTGACTTGTTACAAACGCCCGCAGGTTTTGAGTCAACAACTCGCCGCGATTAAAAATCAAACTCTCAAGCCGCGCAGAATTTTCCTTTATCAAGACGGCATTGACGATTATTATAAAATCGAATTGAACGACAAAATTTTGAGTGAGTTTGATGCCTGTAAAATTTCCGCGAAAAATTTCGGCGTGTGGAAAAGATTTGAGTTTGCCGAAGAAATTTGTAAATCGCCTTATGTTTGCATTTTTGATGATGATACAATTCCCGGCGAACGTTGGCTTGAAAATTGTCACGTAAACATGATGCAAAATCGCGGCGTCTTCGTCACGAACGGAATACTCATAAGAAATTTTGAAAACTATCGAGAAAAAAGGATTTGGGCGGGCTGGAAACTTCCCAATGCCGAAACCTGCGCGGTCGACTTCGGCGGACATTCGTGGTTTTTCGAGCGGGAATATTTGAAATCAATGCTTTCAAAATCTTGGAGCAAGAAATATAAATTGGTCGGCGAGGATATGACTTTATCTTTTGCGGCGGCGGAGCTCGGCTTCGGAACTTATGTGCCGCGACATCCGCTAAAAATTTTATCTTTGTGGGGTTCTCTGCCTGAATTCGCTTGGAAATACGGCATGAACGACGTTGCCGTTTTCAGAAATCCCGCCAATACCGACGCAATGCAAGCTGTCTTTCGCGAGCTCCGTTCAAACGGTTGGAAATGTTTGTTGGAAAAAAATCCCGATTATCTTGAAGAAATTTGGAGCATTCTTTCCACAAAAATTTTGTCGCCGGAAAAAGAGTCACTCAAAATGATTCGGGATGCACTTGATGAACTTTTGCCCGCCTTCGGAAGGAAGCCGCCGATTTTTTTGGGCGAAGGGAAATATTCAATGCTCGTCCAAAAACTTTTCAATTTGCGGGCGGAAGAATATCATGTTTTGGAAAATGAAAATGAAGAGATTGAAACAGAAAAACTCTTCGAGACTCTTTGGCAGGGCGCGATTCACATTTTTTTTACCGACGTTTACAAAGAGCTTAAGCCGTTTCTTGAGCAATGGGGCTTGAAGGAAGGCGTTGACTTTACGGACGGCAGACAAATTCTTTCGGCATATGCATTTGACTTTGATTGAGGTGACAACATGAATATTGTTAAGGTTGGAGATATAGAAATTGGCGGCGGCAAATTGGTTTTGCTTGCCGGTCCTTGCGTCTTGGAAGGTTTGGAGCGCAGTTTGAAAATCGGGCGACGCGCCAAAGAAATTTCCGACAAGTTGGGCATTCCCTACATTTTTAAGGCGTCGTTTGACAAGGCGAATCGTTCTTCGATAAAAAGTTATCGCGGACCGGGACTCGTCGAAGGTTTAAAAATTTTGGCGGAGATTAAACGCGAGCTGAACGTTCCGATTGTCACGGACATTCACGAAACACATCAAGCCGCGCAGGCAGCCGAGGTCGCAGACATTTTGCAAATCCCCGCGTTCCTTTGCAGACAAACCGATTTGCTCCTTGCCGCCGCCAAGACGGGAAAAGTTGTCAACGTCAAGAAGGCGCAATTTTTATCTGCGCGGGACATGATTAACGTTGTGGAAAAACTTCGCAGTGAAACGGAAAAAATTTTGTTGACGGAGCGCGGAACTTCATTCGGCTACAATAATTTGGTTGTAGACATGCGCGGGCTTCCGATAATGCGCGGCTTTAATTGTCCCGTGATTTTCGACGGAACACACAGCGTACAACTGCCGGGCGGCGCGGGCTCCAGTTCGGGCGGACAAAGAGAATTTGTCGAGCCGCTTGTAAGAGCTGCCTGCGCGGTCGGAGTGGACGGATTATTTTTGGAAGTTCATGACAAGCCCGAAGAAGGACTTTCGGACGGCGCGAATATGATTGCTCTTGACAACTTGGAAAAAATTTTGTCTGACGCATTAAAAATCCACGAGGTTTTAAAATGATAAAGGAAAAGGCTATTGAGACTTTAAAGATTGAGGCGGCGGCGATTGAGCATTTGATTCCACGCATTGACGATGAATTTATTGCGGCGGTAAAAAAAATTATGAATTGTCGCGGGCGAGTGGCGGTAACGGGCATGGGAAAATCGGGGCATGTCGGCAGAAAAATTGCGGCGACTCTCTCCTCGACGGGCACGCCGTCATTTTTTATGCATCCCGCCGAAGCTTATCACGGCGATTTGGGAATGCTCACGGAAAAAGATGTTCTGATTGCAATTTCAAACAGCGGCGAATCGTCCGAGATTGTAAATATTTTGCCCGTCGTCCGAAGAATCGGCGCGGAAATTATTGCAATGAGCGGCAAAAGAACTTCGACGCTCGGCAAGAATTGCGATTATTTCATTGATATTGGCGTTGAGCGCGAGGCATGTCCTTTGGGCTTGGCACCGACTGCCTCGACGACTGCGACTTTGGCAATGGGCGACGCTTTGGCGATGGCTCTTATGGACGAAAAAAATTTTACAACGAACGATTTTGCATTGTTCCATCCCGGCGGCGCATTGGGCAGAAAACTTTTGCTGACTGTAGGCGACGTTATGCACAGCGGCGAAGATAATCCGATTGTCAAAGTCGGCGCGACGGCGAAGGACGCGCTTTTTGAAATGACGGCTAAAGGTTTGGGCGCGGTTTCCGTTATCGACGAGAAAAATAAATTCGTCGGGCTTGTCACGGACGGGATAATTCGGCGGGCACTGGAAAAAAATCGCAGTTTCATTGACGAGCCCGTTGAACACATTATGTTTGAAAAGCCGTTGATAATCAGCGCGGACAAATTGGCGGCGGCGGCTCTCTCGGTTATGGAAAAGCACAAGCCGCGTCCCGTGACGGTTTTGCCCGTTATCGACGAAAAAAATTTCCCCGTCGGCATGATCCACTTGACAGATTTACTTCGGCAAGGAGTTGTTTGAATGAAAATTTCGGGAGATGCACTTGACAGAGCGCGGCGAATTAAGCTAATAATATTCGACGTGGACGGAGTTTTGACGGACGGCGGACTTCGTATCGGCGAGCGCGGCGAAGTTTTCAAAGTGTTTCACAGCCGCGACGGTTTTGGAATTACTCTTGCGCAATCTTGCGGGATAAAAACGGCGATAATCACGGGCAGGAATTCTGAAATAAATTCTTATCGTGCTTCCGAGCTGAAAATTTCCGTCGTCATGCAAGGGCAAATGAACAAGCGCGACGCTTACAAAAAAATTAAGGAGCAATTCGATTTGACGGACGAAGAAATTTGTTACATTGCCGACGACGTGATTGATTTACCTGTTTTTGTGCAAGTGGGATTCGGAGCGGCGGTCGGTGACGCTTCGGAAGACGTTATCGAGCGGGCGCATTTCGTGGCAAATAATTTCGGCGGGCACGGAGCCGTTCGCGAGATATTGGAATTTATTTTGAAGGCAAAAGGTTTTTGGCAAGAAATTATCGCCCGCTACACTTCGCCCGACTTTGACGACAAAAAATTGACGGCTCTGAATCAATAGGAGGTTTGAGCAATGATTGAACTTTCGGGCTTGAGAAAATATAACTCGGGAAAAAGAACGGCTCGACTCGAAGCAGATATAAAATTTCTCGACGTTGAAACGGAAGCTCCCGCCGAAACTCTTTGGTTTGAAATTGATGCGAATTATTCCGCAATGTTGGTCGAGGACACTTACGATCCTTTTTTGCTTGTCGCCTTGTATCTTGCAATGAATTACAAAACCGATTTGAAAATTCGCGGCAACGTTTCAAAAAAACTTTATAAAAATTTGACTTGGTACGGACAAAAAATTCTCTGTGACTTCTCGCCAAAACTCAAGCCTGCCAAAATTATTGTTGACGGCTTCGCTCCGACGGAGGCTAAAGGAGTTTTAATCGGCGGCGGGATGTCCGGCGGCGTGGATTCGATGTCGACTTTGTACGACCGCTTTATTTGCGAAGACGATCCCGATTACAAAATCAACGCGCTGTTTTTCTTCAACTGCGGCTCGAACGGTCGCATGGAAGATTTTTATACTCAAAGCATGGCGCAAAGCCGAAATAAGCGCGGAATTTCACTTGCGGGCGAATTGGGCTTGCCGTTCTTACCGATGGATACAAATCTTCATCAATTTTGGCGTCAAGAATATGGCGAGACGCTCTTTTTCTTGTCGATTTATTCTTGTGTGTTGGCTCTGCAAAATGCAATTCGCCGCTATTACATCGGAAGTGCTTGCAGTTATCAGGGAATAAAGGAATACGGTTTTGATCGTCATGAAAATGATTTGGCGGTTTTCGGTGATTCGTATTTCATTCCGCTGATTCAGACGGAGCGGACGGAATGGATAATTGACGGTTGCCAATATCGGCGCGTCGACAAAATAAAAAATATCGCAGATTGGGACGTTGCGCAAAAATATTTGAACGTCTGCCGAATGTTCAGCGAGAATACTTCCAACTGCGGCGTTTGCGAAAAATGTTTGCGGACTTTGTCGGCATTGGAAATTTTGGGTAAGCTCGATGCCTTTGCAAATATTTTCGATCTCAAAAAGTATCGCGAAAAATCTTTTGAATATAAATGTAAAGTCGTTGCGAATGCCGATAAAAGTATTTTTTACAGGGAACTTCTCGATTTGGCGGCGGAAAATAATTTTCCGATGCCTGCGCGGCGAGATTGTTACGTTCTCGGCAGGCAGGTTACGATTTTTGAATGAAAAAATTTTTTCGGAGGAAGAAATGCTTTATAAAACGCTGATGTTGTTGAGCAGAATAATACGGCTCCTGCCCTACGATTTACTTTTAATGTTAGGGCGAGTGTTCGGAAATTTATATTATCTGCTCGTCAAAAAACAGCGGGAACGGGCAGTCGCGCAGATGATGCCCGCGCTGAAAATTTCGGAGGGCGAAGCACGGAAACTCGTTCGGGAGTCTTTCGTAAATTTGGCGCGAAACATGCTCGACATCCTCTATATGCCCAACCTTAACGAAAAAAATTTATCGGAGTACATAGAGATAGAAAATTTGGAGAGAATGCGCACGGCACTTTTGGGCGGACAGGGCGTCGTGGTTTTGACGGGGCACGTCGGAACTTGGGAATGGTTGAGCGCGGCATTTTCATTAAACGGAATGCCCGTCACGGCAATAGCAAAACTCCAGCCCAACGCCGAATATTCGCGGGCATTGGACGATTTGCGGGCGACAATTCATGTTGAAATTTTCAATCGCGGAACGAATGAACTTCGGGCGGCGGGACGCGCTTTAAAGGAAGGAAAAATTTTGGGCTTCCTTGCCGACCAAGACGCCGGACCGGGCGGTGCGTTTATAAATTTTTTGGGCAAAACAGCTTCAACGCCGCTGGGTCCCGCCGTTTTCGCAAGGAGATTCAATGCGCCCGTTGTGCCCGCTTTCATTCTTCGCAAGGAAAACGGACGGCACATTGTGAAAATCGGAGAGATTATGCACTTCGAGGACACGGGCGATACCGACGCGGATCTTTTGCGCTTTACGGAGAAGATGACAAAAATTTTGGAAGAAGTTATTCGCGAAAATCCTACGCAATGGCTGTGGTTTCAAAAGCGTTGGAATACGCCGCCCGAAATGCAAAAGACAAATAAACATCACACGGTAAAACGGAGAAAGGTTAAAGAGGAAAAATCATGAGCACGCGAGAAAAACTTTTGGCAGCGACGGTTATAATTTTTTTTGTGTGCGTAATTGTTTGGGCAGTGCGGACGACGCCGTCCGAGCCGCCGCCGATAGAAAAAGTCGAGCCGCCGACAACCGTCGAATACGAAGGAAATACAATCGTCGAAGAACAAGACGGGAAAATAATTTGGGAGCTGACTTGTTCAAAAATGGTAATCGACAGCATCACGCAAAACGCCGAGCTTGATGACGTGATTTGGAAATTTAATCAGTACGACAAAGAAAAAACTTGGGAACTCAAAGGCGCGAAGGGCATTTATTATCAGGCGGAAAAATATATTCACGTCGAGGGCGATGTCAGCGTAACCAACAGCGATGAAGACGAACTTTTATGCGATGAAATCGATTGGTTTTTCGAGCAACAAAATCTTTCTGCGACGGGAAATATTATCGTGACGAGGAATGACGGCGCAAAACTTTTGTGTGAGAAATTGGATTGGCTCTCTGCGGAAGAAAATATTATCGCGGAGGGAAATGTTGACGTTGACAACAACGACGGCGCGAAACTTTCAAGCGAGAAACTCAGTTGGTTTACGGCGGAAGAAAAAATTATCGCGGAAGGCAACGTGAAAATTTCCAAAGACGATATGCGCGCCTTCGGCGACATGGCTTATTCCGACAACAGCTTTAAACATTTCGGCTTAATGGGAAATGCAAAAGTTCTTAAGGGCGTCAAAGATAATCAGGAATGAGGAATGCGGAATGAAAAAAATCTGCGCGGCAATGGCGGCGGCAATGCTGATAAGTTCTGCGGCAATGGCGGCTGAACAAAACGAGGAGCCGTCCGAAGTAAACGCGGACGCGATTGAATACGACATGAACACGGGAATTGTCTCGGCGGAAGGAAATGTTCTTTTGAAGCACGGCTTGACGAAGGCGACGGGACTTCATGCAATGTTCAACGTGAACACCAAAGAGGCGCATCTTATCGGAAATGTGATTGTTGTTCGTGAAGACATGCGCATAACCTGCAACAAACTCGCCAGCAACGGGCAAGGCTACATGGCGGCGGATGGAAATGTTATCGCCACACAAAATCTTGCGCCGAACGAAAAATATCCCGACGGCGACATGCGCACTTTCACGAGCGAACACATTGATTATTTTCCCGATGACGGAAAACATTTCGTGATACCGACGGGCGGACTTGCCGAGAGCCGCGTTGAAGGAACTTTCACGGCGGATCAAATGGAAGGTTGGCTTGACGCGGAACATTATATCGGCAGAGGAAATGCGCATATGGTGAGCACTGCGCGAAATATGGAGGCGGGCGGCGACCAAGTCGATTATGACGGCAAGGACGCGGGCAAAGCGGTTTTGAGCGGCAACGCTTGGGCTTATCAAGACAACAACATGATTCGCGGCAATCGCCTTACGGTTTATCTTGCCGACGACGGAAATTTGAAAGCCGATTCTTCGCCAAAATTTGAAATGCCGGAGATTCCGTCTGCCGAGAAAGTTTTTGAAAAAGAAAATTCCGCGCAGATTGAAGAAGATTCTGCCGATGAAAAAATTTTGATTGAGCCCGAAGAAATTTCTTCCGAGAAAAATTGATCCGAATAAAAAAATTTCCCTGTTGAAATTGCGGCAGGGATTTTTTTTTGTTATCATTGATAAGATTTTTAATGAGCAAGAAAATATTCAGGGGCGACGAAGCATGAATCTTGAGGCGAAGGATTTGGTTAAATCTTTCAAAAAACGAACGGTAGTCAACAAAGTTTCGCTGAAAGTGGAGACGGGCGAGATAGTCGGCTTGCTCGGACCGAACGGCGCGGGCAAAACTACTTCCTTTTATATGATGGTCGGCTTGGAGAAACCCGATTCGGGCGAAGTTTTCATCTCCGACGTGAACATTTCCAAATTGCCGATGTATAAGCGCGCCGAGTTGGGAATAAGTTATCTGACGCAGGAGGCGTCGATTTTCCGAAAGTTGACTGTCGAAGAAAATATTATGGCGATTTTGGAAACGCTGGGCTTGGATAAACAAACGCGTAGAAAAAGATTGAATGAACTTTTGCGGGAGTTCAGCATACGTCATGTTGAAAAACGAAAGGGCACGGAACTTTCGGGCGGCGAGCGGCGGCGCGTGGAAATTGCGCGTTGTCTTGCGTTGGAGCCGAAATTTATTTTGCTTGACGAACCGTTTGCGGGCGTTGACCCGTTGGCGGTTGCCGACATTCAAGAAATTATAAGATATCTCAAAAAGCGCGGCATGGGAATTTTAATCACGGATCACAATGTCCGCGAAACTCTCCACATTGTCGACCGCGCTTATATTCTCAACGAAGGAAAAATTTTGTTGGAGGGCAACGCGAATGAAATTGCCAACAGCGACATTGCCAAGAAATTTTATCTCGGAAGTAATTTCACACTGTAAGGGATAAGAGGTACGGGAAAAGGGAAAAGAGTTTTGAAATTTTTTTCCTTTTCCCATCTCCCTTTTCCCATTTCCCTTTTCCCATTTCCCTTTTCCCATTTCCCTTTTCCCAT
>ERZ842401.2259-NODE-2259-length-25989-cov-12.045230_pt1 | contig 25989 bp, 17 predicted proteins | sample MGYA00521270_ERZ842401 | MGnify/ENA primary metagenome ERZ842401 (study PRJEB31892, sample SAMEA3878208) | bioreactor metagenome | biome: Moose rumen | place: Sweden | collected 2011-10 | study: EMG produced TPA metagenomics assembly of the PRJEB12797 data set... | reverse complement strand
CAACGACCCCGAGATTACAAATCACGTGCTCTGGCCAACTGAGCTAAAGAGGCTTATGCTCTAAGCATCCGCTATCCGATTGGAGTCTTTTAGTCGGAAAGCGGATGCAAAGGTAGGCATAATTTTCGAAATACCAAAACTTTTCGAGAATTTTTTTATCTATTACGCAATTTTTCCTTGAATTTCTGTAGCTGAACCTTCATTGAGTCAACACACATGTCCGTGCTTTCCTCAAAAGTATCGCTGACTTTTTCCACATACAGTGTCGTACCAGGAACTGTCACATTGAGGCTAACCTCCTTATTTTGTGCGGTGGCTGGTTTTACCACCTTGCACTGCACCTCTACTTTCTGGATGTCCTCAAATGACTTCTCTAGTTTGGCGACTTTCTTCTCGATAAACGCTGTCAGTTTTTCCGTGGCGTCAAAATGAATTGACTGAATTTTAATTTCCATAGTTACCTCCTGTTTTTTAGGGTAAATAAATAAGGTTAAGCCCTTGGATGGGCATTCTCGTATACTCGCTTCAATTGTTCAAATGTAGTATGGGTATAAATCTCGGTTGTAGCTACGCTCTCGTGACCCAACAGTTTCCGGACACTTTCCAGTCCGGAGCCGTTATTCAACATTGCAGTAGCAAAGGTGTGACGCAGCACGTGTGGGGAGCGCTTCCTGAGGGTCGTGACTTTCGACAGACTTTCATGCACTATTTTCTCTACCAACGGTTTGGTAATGCGGCGACCCTTGTCATTCAAGAAGAATGCTTGTTCCAATTGCAAAGGCTGTTTGTTGCGCTGTTCAACATACTCCCGCAACACTTGCTCCAGTTCTTCGCCAAAAGGTATGACACGCTGTTTGTTCCGCTTACCAGTAACCTTCAGCTGACGTGCACTGAAATCCACATCGGCATCGTCAAGCCCCAGCAGTTCTGAAAGGCGAATTCCCGTTTCATAGAATAATATAATAATAGTACGCGCGCGAAGATCCTGATAGCTGTCTCCCCACATCCCTGGTTGGTCTATCAGTCTATCCATCTCCTCCACTCTTACGAACTGCGGCAACGGCTTCTGCTTCTTGGGTCCCTTGATACTATGGGCGGGGTCGCGACTTACCAGGTTTCGAGCTAAAGCAAAATGAAAAAAGGAACGCACGGCACTCAAACAGTTATTTACTGTTGATGCCATGTCGCCTTTATCCATCATACTCTCCATCCAGTCACGGATGACATCCGAGTCTACCGACTCCCATGAGAGTTGACTATTCTGATTTTTGAAGAACGACTCAAAGTCTTTAAGACAGTGGTCGTATCTGCGCACTGTAAGCTCTGAACGATTCCGTTCGTAACGCAGGTAGTTCAAGAAATCTTCAACCATCATAACTTGTCGCTTTACTTTTCGGCAACGAAGTTACGAAAAAATCCTCAAACCACCAAAAAAATGAAGATTTTTTTATTCTTCAGTTGCGCGCAGCTTCTGTACGTAAATAGCGTGTTCCATCTTCAGGCGCTTCAGCACAGATGGTTTGTCGAACTGCTGACGTGAGCGGAGTTCCTTGACAACACCTGTCTTTTCAAACTTTCTCTTAAACTTTTTGAGGGCCTTCTCGATGTTCTCGCCTTCCTTTACTGGTACAATAATCATTTGCTTTCTTGGTTTTAATTTTTAATGAAACATATGCCTTCGGACACAAGTGCCACGAAAAGCGGGTGCAAAGTTACTACAATTTCATCAATCTCGCAAGTTTTTTGCCGTTTTTTTCTTTTTTTGCTTCTTACTATATGCAAATATGGCGCCGACTTTCTTTTCCAAACCCTCAATACGCCTTTTCATGAACGCCCTTGACAGCACGTCCTGAGGGGTCATTCATCCCTTTAAAGGCAGCATCCCATTCGAGTGCGATGGCAGTAGAACAGGCAACAGAGGCTTCAGATGGAACGGAGTTTGCTGCTGAGTCGGATGGGAAATGCGCTGCAAAAATACTACGGTAGTAATACTCCTCTTTGTTCTTTGGGGTATTGATAGGAAAACGCTCGGCAGCTTTGGACATCTGTTCGTCGGATACGGCTTCCGATGTCACCTTTTTAAGCGTATCAATCCACGAATAGCCAACGCCGTCACTGAACTGTTCTTTCTGTCGCCATGCTACTTCTGCAGGTAGTATGTCGGCAAAAGCCTCACGAACAATTTTCTTCTCCGCAATCTGTCCAGGACACATTTTGGCTTCAGGATTGGTGCGCATGGCAACATCGAGGAAGTCTTTGTCAAGGAAAGGCACACGACCTTCAACACCCCATGCCGACAAACTTTTGTTAGCGCGAAGGCAGTCGTAGAGGTGGAGTTTAGAGAGTTTGCGAACGGTTTCCTCGTGGAAATCCTTTGCCGAAGGGGCTTTATGAAAGTAAAGGTAACCACCGAAAATCTCATCGGCACCCTCGCCTGACAGCACCATCTTGATACCCATCGATTTGATAACGCGAGCCAGCAGATACATCGGAGTAGAAGCACGTACTGTGGTGACATCGTAGGTTTCAATGAAGTAGATGACATCACGAATAGCATCAAGGCCTTCCTGAATGGTATAATTAATTTCGTGGTGAACGGTACCAATATAATCAGCTACCATCTTTGCTTTATCGAGATCAGGTGCGCCCTTTAGGCCTACGGCAAAAGAATGCAGGCGAGGCCAATAGGCGCGCGTTTTCGAATCGTTTTCTATACGGTGTTCTGAGAACTTAGCAGCAAGGGCGGAGATGACAGAAGAATCAAGACCTCCAGACAACAGTACGCCATATGGTACGTCAGACATCAATTGGCGCTTGACAGCTGCAGTAAGACCGTCACGAATGGCATCAACTGAAACTGGATTGTTCTTGACAGCATTGTACTGCATCCAGTCACGACGATAGTACCACTTCTGACCTGGCGACACACTCCAATAGTAATGACCTGGCAAGAAAGGTTCGTAGCGGTCGCACTGTCCCTCTAGCGCCTTTAATTCAGAAGCGACATACACGGTGCCGTCGTCGTCGAAACCAATATAAAGAGGTATCACGCCGATAGGGTCGCGGGCTATCATGAATTCGTCACGCTCTTCATCGTAGAGGACAAAGGCAAAGATTCCGTTGAGATCCTCAAGGAAATCAATGCCTTTCTCACGATAGAGTGCTAGAATAACCTCACAGTCACTGCCTGTCTTGAACTCATAACGACCGGCATAGCGACGTCTGATGTCTTGATGATTATATATTTCGCCATTAACCGCCAGTACCTGCTTGCGGTCTGAAGAGTAAAGCGGCTGTCCCCCACTCTCTGGGTCGACAATGCTCAGTCGCTCATGGGTCAGGATGGCACTCCCACCACAATAAATGCCGCTCCAGTCAGGTCCACGATGACGAATCTTCTGACTCATTTTTAAAGCTTTCAGACGAAGAGTCTCCGTTTGTTCTTTTACGCCTAATATGGCTACTATTCCACACATAATCTTTCTATTTAGAGGTACGACATATACAAGTAATTGGTCTGGGCTGGATATTCTGCTGCAAGCGTGTCAATCTGATTTACAATAGGAATGATGCCCAGCTGCTTGCGCCATTTACGGACAGTAAGACCAGCTTTTTCCATCTTCATGTGGTTCTCTAAACCTAAGGCGCGTGCAATCTGGAAATCTGAGAAACCATAAACCTTAGCGGCACGCAACAGTTGGTATATTTCCGGTGACCGCAGGTATTCCAAGAATTCGGAAGGTTCCATGAATTCCGACACACAAGAAAGCAGGGTATTCTCCTTGAGTTGCAAGTCGATGTCGACGATATGTTTCAGCTTCTGAAGGAACCAGCGGTCTATCATCGTCAACTGATGAATCTGATTGATGCTATACCCTAACATCATCGCTTTCGAGATAACGAAAATACGCATGTCTGTAGGTTCGTGAAGAGAGGACTGGATATCAGAAATTGTTATTTCATGATTCTCCACAAAGCCATGCATACCTTGACCTATCATGCGCAGGCCTTTCTGAAAGGCTTCCTCGAAAGTGCGTCCAATAGCCATCACCTCACCAACGCTTTTCATCGCAGAGCCGAGTTCACGTTTTACGCCGTGAAACTTCGTAAGGTCCCAACGCGGAATTTTTACTACTACATAATCGAGAGCAGGTTCAAAAAAAGCACTCGTAGTTTTGGTGACGCTGTTCTTTAGGTCGAAGAGTCCATAACCAAGACCTAGTTTCGCAGCAACGAAAGCCAGCGGATATCCTGTGGCTTTTGATGCCAATGCCGACGAACGTGACAGTCGGGCATTCACCTCAATGACGCGATAATCTTCGCTATTAGGATCAAGCGCATATTGCACGTTACACTCACCGACGATGCCAATGTGTCGAATTATTTTGATGGCCAGCGCTCGTAATTTGTGGTATTCTTCGTTGGAGAGCGTCTGAGATGGTGCTATCACAATACTCTCTCCTGTATGAATGCCTAATGGGTCCAGATTTTCCATATTGCACACCGTGATGCAATTATCAAAGCGGTCTCTGACTACTTCGTATTCTATCTCCTTCCACCCCTTTAGAGATTTTTCTACCAGCACCTGCGGCGAAAAGGAAAAAGCCTCTTCCGCCTGTGCCAGCAACTGCTCTTCGTTATCGCAGAAGCCAGAACCCAGACCGCCAAGAGCATAGGCAGCCCTTAAGATGACAGGAAATCCTAACTCGTGAGCAGCTTTTTGCACATCTGCTATCGTCGAACAAGCCTCACTCTTGATGGTTTTTACGCCAATCTCGTCAAGCCGCTTCACAAACAGGTCGCGATCTTCCGTATCCATGATGGCTTGTACGGGAGTTCCCAGAACCTCAACATCATATTTCTGCAAGATGCCTTTCTTGTAGAGTTGCACACCGCAGTTCAAAGCCGTCTGCCCGCCAAATGACAATAGAATGCCGTCGGGACGTTCTTTTTCAATAACGCGCTCAACGAATTCTGGGGTTACAGGTTGGAAATACACCGTATTAGCGATATCTTTTGAGGTTTGAACCGTTGCGATATTGGGGTTGACAAGTACCGAATGGATGCCCTCCTCCTTGAGGGCTTTCAGCGCCTGTGCACCCGAATAGTCGAACTCTCCAGCCTGTCCTATTTTCAACGCTCCTGAGCCCAAGAGCAGAACTTTTTTTACGTCTTTTCTCTCCATCAACCTAGCATTTTTACAAAATCATCAAACAAAAACTCTGTGTCAACAGGACCAGAGCAAGCTTCTGGATGAAACTGTGCTGACATCCATGGCTTTGACCTGTGACGAATTCCTTCATTTGAGCCGTCATTCATATTGACGAACAAAGGTTCCCAATCCTTAGGTAGTGTCGACTCATCAACAGCATACCCATGGTTCTGGCTCGTGATATAACAGCGGTTCCTTCCTACTTCACGGACAGGTTGATTATGCGACCGATGCCCATATTTCAGTTTGTAGGTTCGAGCTCCTGCTGCGCGCGCCAGCAACTGGTTTCCCAAACAAATTCCCATGCAAGGACGTACGTCTTTATGATTGAGGAATGTTCGTATATGCTCCACTGTCTTCCCGCACTGCTCTGGGTCTCCAGGTCCATTGGCAAGGAAGAGACCGTCGAATTTCATCTGATTAAAGTCATAATCCCAAGGAACTCGGATGACCTCGACGCCCCGCCTTATCAAGCAACGGATGATGTTTGCTTTCACTCCGCAATCTACTAATACCACGCGTTTATAGCCTCCTCTGTTATAGGTAATTACTTCCTTGCAACTTACCTTCTCTACCCAGTTCACGCTTCCGTAGTCCTCCTGTTCCGTCAGCTGCGACATTGTTGCAGACCCATCAACGACGACACGTCCCTTCATCACGCCCCGCTCACGGAGCACCTTCGTCAGTCGCCGTGTATCTATTCCTGTTATTCCAGGAACCTGTTCGCGCTTCAGCCAGTCTGCCAGTGACTCTTTTGCATTCCAATGCGAAAACTGCACACTATAGTCAGCGACAACCAATGCCTTAGGGTGAATGTGTTCACTTTCTGTAAACAACGGCAATCCGTTGCACCCTATTCGCGTTTCGGGTACACCATAGTTTCCTATCAACGGATAAGTCATTACGAGAATCTGTCCTGCATAGCTAGGGTCTGTCAGACTCTCCGGATAGCCTGTCATAGCGGTACTGAACACAACCTCGCCAAAAGTCTCTTGCTCGTAGCCAAAGCTATGACCATAAAACTCGGTTCCATTTTCGAGTATCAGTCTTGCTTCTCTCATTGTTTTATGTTTCATTTCTGTCTGCTATCGATATAGTTTATAAATGACTGATTGACGAGTCGGTTTCCACCAGGAGTAGGATAACGACCCGTGAAATACCAGTCTCCTGGATTGTTGGGGCAAGCCTCATGCAGTCCTTCGACACGCTGGAAAACCAATTCGACAGGAGCCTGCATGTCAGCTGGACGCAGCATTTCAAGGATTTTATTGTTAATCTCGTCAATGCTAAAGGGTTCGTAGAGTTTGCGAACATGGTTACACTGAATAGCCGAAGCTTTTTGTGCTATTTCGCGCTTGCATGCCAGATAGGTGTCGTTGACCAACTGCCATAGTCCCCGCTCCTCTATCAAAGCCATCGTAGCTTGAAAAGCACAGAACTCCTCAAGTCGCGGCATATCGATGCCATAAAAGTCCGGATAGCGTATCTGGGGAGAACTCGATACCATCACTATCTTCTTGGGATGCAGCCGGTCGAGAATCCTGAAAATGCTTTCTTTCAGCGTTGTACCGCGAACTATCGAATCGTCGATAACGACAAGATTGTCCTTGTAAGGACGTAGCGAACCATAACTGATGTCGTAGACATGGGTAGCCAAATCATTGCGTTCAGCATTGGTCGAGATGAAAGTACGTAACTTGATATCTTTCCAAACGACTTTCTCCGTTCGAACATTGAAACCTTGCTGTCGAAAGCCATCGGTCATTCCATAGAATGCAACTTCTGCCGTATTAGGAATATATGAAAAGACGGTATTCGTCACATCCCCATCAATAGCTTTCATGATAGCAGGCGTCAGCTGCTCGCCCAACCGTTTTCGCTCTTTATAAATATCTCTGTCAGAACCACGACTAAAGTAGATGCGCTCGAAACTGCAGGCACTTTGTTTCTGGGCAGGCATGATAGTTTCCAACCGGCTCTCACCATTTTTACGTATTATCAAAGCCTCGCCTGGTTTCAACTCACAGATGTCTTCATACTGTAGGTTGAACGTAGTCTGCAGCACAGGGCGCTCGCTGGCAAGAGCTATAATCTCGTCATCGCGATAGTAAAATGCTGGGCGGATGCCCCATGGGTCGCGCACGGCAAACATTTCGCCACTTCCCGTCAGTCCACACATCACATAGCCACCATCGAAGTGCGGCATTGTCGTCCTGAGTACATTGCCAATATCTACATGGTCATCTATGTAACGCGTAATGGCGAGTCCTTCTTTTCCTTGCTTCTTGGCATCCGCAAAGAGGCGTTCCACTTCGCGGTCAAGCCTGTGTCCCATTAGTTCCAGCGTGATATACGAGTCGCCATATATTCGTGGTGACTGTCCTTGAGCCGTCAAGAACCGGAAGACCTCGTCAATGTTTGTCATATTGAAATTACCACACAAACAGAGGTTTTTGGCTCGCCAGTTGTTTCGACGTAAGAAGGGGTGCACAAACGTCAACCCACTCTTGCCGGTAGTTGAGTAGCGCAGGTGCCCCATATAGAGCTCTCCTGCCATTTCAGGAGTAATGCGAGAGAAAATCTCCGTAATGGCATCCTTTCCCTCAGCCCGTTCACGAAACATATACTCTGAGCCAGCCTCCCTTGTCATACTTACAGTAGCGAAGCCTGCTCCCTCCTGACCTCGGTTGTGTTGTTTCTCCATCATCAGGTAGAGTTTGTTGAACCCGTATGCCCATGTGCCATACTTCTTTTCGTAGTATGACAGCGGCTTCAACAGGCGAATCATCGCCACACCACACTCATGCTTCAGCAGTTCCATTGATACAGTATTGAATGAACGACATAAATAGCGGATGCGGGTGAAGTACCGTTGATGAATACTCTGGATGGAACTGTGTTCCGATATACCAGCGCTTGTCAGGTATTTCCACTATTTCCACCAAGTCGGCAGCGGGATTGATACCGACACACTTCATACCCTTAGCCTCGAATTCTTCTTTAAAGTGGTTATTGAACTCATAGCGGTGGCGATGGCGTTCACTGATTGATTTGTGGTTGTCGGCATTACCAAAGCGGCTATATGCCTCAGCAGCACGACTACCCTCCCGCAGCTTACACTCGTAAGCACCTAATCTCATAGTACCGCCCATATTAGTAATGTTCTTCTGCTCCTCCATCAGGTCGATGACGGGGTGTTTCGTGACTTCAGACATCTCGCTGCTGTTGGCATCCTGATAACCTAACACGTTCCTTGCAAACTCTATCACCATCATCTGCATACCCAGACAGATGCCAAAGGTGGGAACATCGTGCTCACGAGCATATTGGGAGGCGATTATCTTGCCCTCGATGCCGCGTTGTCCAAAACCTGGACAGATGACAACCCCTGCCATCTGTTCAAGCTTTTCAGCCACGTTCTGCTGTGTTATCTCCTGGCTATTGATAAAGTGCAGACAAACTTTCACGCCATGATAGATTCCCGCCAGATTCAGACTCTCACGAATGCTCTTGTAAGCGTCTTGCAAGTCGTACTTCCCCACCAACCCTATATGTACCTCCTGCTTTGCCTGATGCAGCTTATCCAGGAACTCATGCCACGCTGTCATGGCTGGTGTCTCTCCAACGGGGATACCTATCTTACGCATGATGGCGGCATCCAGACCTTGCTTCTGCATATTGACAGGCACCTCATAGATGCTCGCCATATCTTCGCTCTGCACCACGCACTCCAAATCAACATTACAAAACGAAGCCACCTTCATACGCATCGCATCGTCAAGATGGCGTTCTGTTCTAAGTATCAGGATGTCGGGCTGGATACCCATTCCCTGCAATTCTTTTACGCTATGTTGCGTCGGTTTGGTCTTTAACTCATCTGCCGCCTTCAGATAGGGCACATAAGTCAAATGTACGCATACGGCATTCTTGCCCAACTCCCACCGCAACTGTCGTATTGCCTCCATGAACGGCGCACTCTCGATGTCGCCGATGGTGCCTCCCACTTCGGTGATGACAAAATCCAAGTGCTCGTCAAGCTCTTGGTGCAGCATGCAGCGTTTAATCTCGTCGGTGATGTGTGGTACAACCTGTATCGTCTTCCCCAGAAAGTCACCATGGCGTTCTCGGTCGATAACCGTCTTGTAAATACGGCCTGTAGTTATAGAGTTGTTACGTGTAGTATGGATACCAGTGAATCGTTCGTAGTGGCCCAAGTCCAAATCTGTCTCAAAGCCGTCCTCCGTCACGTAGCATTCGCCGTGTTCGTAGGGGTTCAACGTACCCGGGTCGATATTGATGTAGGGATCAAACTTTTGGATAGTAATTTTAAAGCCGCGAGCCTGCAACAGTTTACCTATTGATGCTGAGATGATGCCCTTCCCTAACGAGGAAACGACACCGCCCGTGACGAAAATATACTTTGTTTGCATCATATATATAGTAACTAATGTTATTCAAGTATAATCCCTCTCCACCATCGTTCGATAGTGGAGAGGGGAACCTGGCAAAGATTAAGGTTGCAGCGTAAAACCGAGAACCAGGTATGCTTTCTGTGAACAGGGATTGGCGGTCACCTGTCCGAAGATGGGTATTGAGAATGAGTCGGTCACCTTGATGGCCTTCGTTGCCCGTAGCGACAGATTGGTGACGGCAAAACCGCTGGTGCCGTAGGTGGTAGTAGCATAGGGGACAGCACCAGCTGTGGCTGTCCAGTCAACAGTGACGAGGCGGAAGGGAACATTTACCTCAAAATAGCTGCTGTAGGCCCGTTTGCCGCTTTTGTTCGTGCCGTCGTTGCCGGCGAAGTTGGTGTACCACGCCAGCGCCAGGGGTCCGAAGTCGTAGCCTACAGTTGCCTCGAACAGGTGGTTGGTGCCGTGGGCATCGTACTTGAAGTAGCGGGCGTCGGGGTCAAGACCCTCCGAGAACCAGTAGTCGGTGATGCCGATGTTCAGACCACCAATGGTGTAGCCTAGTGTCAGGTCGAACTCCTTCATATCATCCTTGTTAGACAGTCCGTAGGAGCCCCAAGCCGTCAGCGACAGACCTTTATAACCGACTCCGAGGGTGGGCTGTACGGCTACGTCGCCCAACTTCAGACCACGCCAGATGTATTCATTCACGAAGTCGGCCTTGATGGTAGTCTCAATAGTCTCCTGTGCAAGGGCGGTGCTGCTCAGCACCAGGCCCAATGCGAATAAAACAATCTTTTTCATACCTTTTTACTCTTTTACCTTTTTACCTTTTAGTTATAACAGCTCTCGCCATGTTCGTAGATGTCGAGACCCTCCTCTTCGATGCGACTATCGACGCGCAGGCCGTGTAAGCGCTTAATTCCATAGAAGAGCACAATACCGCACAGTGCTGCCCAGAGATCGATGACCAGTATGCCGAACAGTTCGGCACCAAAGAATCCCCATCCGTAGCCATAGAAGGCACCGTTCGAGGTGGAAAGCAAGCCCGTCATCAGCGTACCAAGAATGCCACAGACACCATGTACACTGGAGGCACCCACAGGGTCGTCGATGTGCATGCGGTGGTCGATGAACTCGATGGCAAAGACCAGTACCGTGCCACAGACCAGTCCGATGACGACAGCACCCAGTGGCGACACGAGGTCGCAGCCTGCCGTGATACCCACCAGTCCGGCCAGCACGCCGTTGAGCGTCAGCGAAAGCGACGGCTTGCCGTACTTCATCCACGTGACGAACATCGTGGCCGTACCGCCCGCCACAGCAGCGAGGTTGGTGGTTAGGAACACATGACTGATGGCCACGCGATTCACCTCACCGCTTGCTGCCAACTGCGAACCTGGGTTAAAGCCGAACCATCCCAACCAGAGGATGAACACGCCCAGCGATGCCAGCGTCAGATTGTGGCCTGGGATGGCACGGCTCTTGCCGTCAGTGCTATACTTTCCGATACGAGGGCCGAGCGCCATCGCTCCAATCAGCGCCAGCACGCCACCCACCGAGTGCACGATGGCCGAGCCTGCAAAATCATGGAACACATCTCCGAAGGTCTGCATCATAAAACCATCTGCAGCATCGTTGCACAACCAGCCGCCGCCCCACGTCCAGTGGCCCTCGATGGGATAGATAAACAGCGAGATGAAGGCCGAATAGACCAGGTACATCGAGAACTTCGTCCGCTCGGCCATGGCCCCGCTGACAATCGTTGCCGAAGTGGCGCAGAACACAGTCTCGAAAATCAGGAAGCCCTCTACGGGCAGGTCACCCTTGTAGAAGGAAAGGGTGCCCCAGTTGGGCGCTCCGATGAAGCCCGCGCCCTCGCTGCCGAACATAAATCCGAAGCCGAGGAAGAAGAACAGGAGAGAGCCGAACATGAAGTCGACAAAGTTCTTCATCAGGATGTTAGCCGTGTTCTTGCCTCGCGTAAAACCTGCTTCACACAGCGCAAAGCCCGGCTGCATCCAGAAAACCAGCATGGCTGCCAGCAGCATCCATACGGTATCGAGTGATAATCCTATTTCGTTCATATCTTAAAAGTCTTTGTGTTGTTGTGTCATTCCTTTTACTTTTTGTCTCTCAATACGGTGTCACCGTTCTCGCCTGTGCGGATGCTCCAGGTGTCAATCATGTCACTCACGAAGATACGCCCGTCGCCTATCTCACCCGTGTGTGCCACGCGCAGAATGACCTTCACCGTAGGCTCCACGAACTGGTCGCGGCATACTATGGTCAGGGCAACACGCTCGATGACGTCCGTTGAGTATTGCACGCCACGGTAAATACGCTCCTCGCGGCTCTGTCCAATTCCGTGCACGTTGTGGTACTCAAACCAATCGATGTCCGACGACAGAAGTGCCTCCTTGACCTCCTCAAACTTGGTTTTGCGAATAATTGCTTCAACCCTTTTCATACCTTTTTACCTTTTAATAATGAATACTTAACTTTCGTGTCATCTTGCAAGATTCCGACGGCAAAGATACTGCGATTTTTGGAAATATTTCGCATAATCTTCCCACTTTACATCTACAAAATGAGGCAAAATGACAAAATGTAAACATTTAAGCTTAACATAATAGATTATTCTTTTCATTTTGTCACATAAAAAGGTTATTTAAGAGCAAATTGTAAGTTGTTTGCGAATTACAACAATAATTATGACAAAGATTTCTTTGTTTTTCTGACTTTTTGTATTACCTTTGCACCCGAAAGGTTGCGAGCAAGCGAGAGCAGAACCAAACATGTTTGGATTCTGCCGAACGTGAGTATGTTTGCCCAACAGGCTACCGAGACAAAAGAAAGATTAAACAAGGATAATATGACAAAAAGTAAATTAGACGGTCTATATCAGCCACAGTATGAGCATGATGCCTGCGGCGTGGGCATGGTGGTGAACATACACGGTGGAAAGAGCCACGAACTGGTGGGTCAGGCCCTGCGGGTGTTAGAGAATATGGAGCATCGCGGTGCCGAGACCCGAGACAAGACGGGCGACGGTGCGGGCATCATGTTGCAGATACCGCACGAATTCATCCTGCTACAGGGCATCCCCGTTCCAGAGAAGGGAAAGTACGGCACGGGACTGGTGTTTCTTCCCAAGGACGAGACGACGCAGCAGGAGATTCTCTCGGTGATGATCGAGGAGATAGAGCGCGAGGGACTGCAACTGATGCATCTGCGCACGGTGCCTACCTGTCCGGAGGTGCTAGGTGAGGCGGCGCGGCGAGTGGAGCCAGCCATCAAACAGGTGTTTGTGACGGGCGTGACGGAGGACAAACCCGACGCTCTTTCGCGTACATTATATATTATAAGGAAGAAGATAGAGCGGCGCATTAAGCATCCTGATTTTTACATCTGCTCACTGAGCAACACAAACATTATATATAAGGGAATGCTGACCAGCGGACAGCTGCGTCGGTATTTCCCTGACCTGTCGAACCCTTACCTGACAAGCGGACTGGCGCTGGTGCACTCACGCTTCAGCACAAACACATTCCCCACGTGGTCGTTGGCCCAGCCCTTCCGCTTGTTGGCTCACAACGGTGAGATCAACACCATCCGTGGCAATCGTGGATGGATGAAGGCGAGGGAGAGCGTGTTGTCAAGCGAGGCGTTAGGCGACATCCGTGAGATTTCGCCCATCGTTGAGGAAGGCATGAGCGATTCGGCATCCTTGGACAACGTGTTTGAATTTCTGACCATGAGCGGCCTCAGCCTGCCACAGGCAATGGCGATACTCGTGCCAGAATCGTTTAACGACAAGAACCCAATTTCTGATGATTTGAAGGCGTTCTACGAGTACCATTCCATCTTGATGGAGCCATGGGATGGTCCTGCCGCTCTGCTATTCAGCGACGGCCGCTATGCCGGCGGCATGCTTGACAGGAACGGACTGCGCCCCAGTCGGTATACAATTACCAAACAGGGCGTTATGGTGGTGGCCTCAGAAGTAGGTGTGATGGACTTCGAGCCAGGCGACGTGGTGGCGAAAGGCCGCCTGCAGCCGGGAAAGATTCTGCTGATAGATACGCAGGAAGGGAAGATCTACTACGACGGCGAAATCAAAGAGCAGTTAGCCAAGGCGCATCCTTACCGTGATTGGCTCAGTGAGAACCGCGTGCAGCTGGAGAAACTGAAGAGCGGTCGACATGTGTCGAACAGCGTGGATCACCTGGAGCAGCGACTATTGCAGTTCGGCTATGGTCAGGAGGATATTGACAAGACGATTATCCCGATGGCCACTGCCGGTCAGGAGCCTGTGGCTGCGATGGGTAACGACACGCCACTGGCGGTCATCAGCGATCGTCCGCAGGTGTTCTTTAACTATTTCCGCCAACAGTTTGCACAGGTCACCAACCCCGCCATCGACCCCATCCGTGAGGAACTGGTGATGTCGTTGACGGAGTATATCGGTGCTGTGGGTACGAACATCCTGACGCCTGATGCATCGAACTGTAAGATGGTGCGGCTACCTCAACCCGTGCTGACAAACACGCAACTCGACATATTATGTAATATAAGGTATAAGGGCTTCAATACCAGAAAGCTTTCAATGGCGTTTGAGATTTCCAAGGGAGAAGAAGGATTACGCCAGTCGCTCGACGAACTGTGTAAAGAGGCAGAAGCATGTGTTGACGAGGGTGTCAACTACATCATCCTCACCGACCGAGACATCGATGAACAGCATGTAGCTATCCCATCGTTGTTGGTGGTGAGTGCCGTACACCATCACCTCATCGCTGTGGGCAAACGCGTGCAGACGGCACTGATTGTGGAGAGCGGTGAAATTCGTGAGACGATGCATGCAGCCTTGTTGCTGGGTTATGGTGCCAGTGCGCTGTGTCCCTATATGGCTTTTGCTATTCTCGACGACTTGGTGAAGCGTGGTAAGATACAGGAAGAGTATGCTACTGCGGAGAGTCACTATATCAAGGCGATAGACAAGGGGTTGAAGAAGATTATGTCAAAGATGGGTATCTCGACCATCCGCTCATATCGTGGTGCAAAGATTTTCGAGAGCATCGGACTGAGCGAAGACCTGTTGCAGCGGTATTTCGGTACAGAGGCGAGCACCATTGGTGGCATCGGACTGAAGGAGATAGCGAGGGACCAGATTGCTTTTAAGGTCGCTTCGCTATCAGGTCATGAGGTGATATCACCTCAGAACCCGAAAACCTCAAACCTTAAAACCTTACCCCATCGCGGACAGTTCTCATGGCGCAAGGATGGCATTAAGCATGCCTGGAATCCGGAGACGATTGCTAAATTGCAATTAGCCACACGTCAGGGCTCGTACGAGAAATTCAAGGAGTGGGAGACGTTGGTTGACGAGAAGGAATCGCCTATCTTTATCCGCGACTTCTTTGATTTCAAGAAAGCCGTTACGCCAATACCCATTGACGAGGTAGAACCAGTGGAGTCGATTGTCCGTCATTTTGTGACGGGAGCCATGTCGTTCGGAGCACTGAGTATCGAGGCGCACGAGGCACTGGCGCTGGCGATGAACAAACTCGGCACGCGGAGTAATACCGGTGAGGGCGGCGAGGACAATGCCCGCTATCATACAGAAGTGGACGGCGTAAGCCTGTCGAGCAAGACCAAGCAGATAGCCTCGGGGCGTTTTGGTGTGACAGCAGAATACCTAGTGAATGCCGAGGAGATACAGATCAAGGTGGCACAGGGTGCGAAACCCGGTGAGGGCGGACAACTGCCCGGCTTTAAGGTGAACGACATCATTGCAAAGACGCGTAATGCCATCCCCGGCATCTCGCTTATCTCACCCCCACCCCATCATGACATCTATTCTATCGAAGACCTTGCCCAGCTTATCTTCGACCTGAAGAACATCAACCCGACGGCTGCCGTGAGTGTGAAGCTCGTTGCTGAGAGTGGTGTGGGAACGATTGCTGCAGGCGTGGCGAAAGCCAAAGCCGACCTTATCGTCATCAGCGGTGCTGAGGGTGGCACGGGGGCTTCTCCTGCCAGCAGTATGCGCTTTGCGGGTATCTCGCCCGAGATTGGACTTGCCGAGACACAGCAGACGCTGGTCATCAACGGTCTTCGCAATCAGGTGCGTCTGCAGACTGACGGACAATTGAAGACTGCCAAAGACGTCATTATCATGGCTATGCTCGGTGCCGATGAGTTCTCGTTTGGCACGCTGCCACTGATTGTGCTGGGCTGCGTGATGATGCGTAAATGCAATACCAACACCTGTCCGATGGGTGTGGCGACGCAGAACCCCGAACTTCGCAAACACTTCGAGGGGCGTGCGGAGTATGTGGTGAACTATTTTACCTTCCTGGCACAGCAGGTGCGGGAGTATCTCGCTGAGATAGGCGTGCACTCACTGAAGGAGATTATCGGGCATACGGAGCTGATAGCGGTGAAGACCCCCGACGGAAAAAGCGTTGGGCAAACGGGGGCTGCTGAGAAGTGGCGCACCATCGACTTCAGCCGCCTGCTGCACAAACCCAACACAGACAAAGCTTTGTACTGGGACCGCGGTGCGTACACTCAGGTTCGTGGTATGAAGGACGAGGAAATCATCCGTGCTGCCCAGAAAGCCATCGACAATGGCGAGGAGGTAACGCTCGACTATGCCATCAAGAATACCGACCGCGCTGTGGGAACGATGCTCAGTGGTGTCATTGCAAAGAAATATGGTGAGGCAGGACTACCTGACGGCACCATCAACATCAAATTCAAGGGTTCTGCAGGCCAGTCGTTTGGGGCTTTTGCCGTTCGCGGTCTCAACATCAGGCTTGAAGGCGAGTGTAACGATTACTTCGGCAAGGGCTTAAGTGGTGGTCGCATCTCGATTCTGCCGCCAGCCCGCAGAAACGACGAATTCAGAGCTGAGGACAATATCATTGCAGGCAATACGGGACTCTATGGTGCCACTAGTGGCGAACTTTACATCAACGGTAAGGTAGGCGAACGCTTTGGCGTGCGTAACTCGGGAGCTATCGCCGTCATCGAGGGTGCCGGCGACCACTGCTGTGAGTATATGACGGGTGGACGTGTCGTTGTACTGGGTGAGACGGGCCGCAACTTCGCTGCCGGAATGTCGGGCGGTGTAGCTTATGTCTATGACCCCAAGCATACGTTCGACTACTTCTGCAACATGGACATGGTGGAACTCTCACTGGTGGAGGACTCTTTATCGCGCAAGGAACTGCTCGAACTCATCCGCCAGCACTACCTGCACACAGGGTCGGCATTGGCTGGACGCATGCTCGACGACTGGCATCGCTATATCGATGACTTCATCCAGGTTGTACCCATTGAGTATAAGCGCGTGCTCGAAGAGGAGAAGATGAAGAAGTTGCATGAGAAGATTGCCGACATACAGCGCGACTATTAAAGTTTAGAATTAAGAGTTAAGAGAAAAATGGGAAATCCGAAAGCATTTTTAGAGATACACCGCCAGGAGGCCGGTTACCGTCCTGTTCACGACCGCATACACGACTTTGGCGAGGTGGAGCAGACGCTCAACACCCGCGAGCGCAAACTACAGGCTTCGCGCTGCATGGACTGTGGCGTACCCTTCTGCCACTGGGCTTGTCCGTTAGGCAACAAGGCACCGGAGTGGAACGACGCGCTGTATAAAGGCGACTGGGAGTTGGCTTACCGTCTGCTGACGAGCACCAACCCCTTCCCTGAGTTCACAGGGCGCATCTGTCCGGCACTGTGCGAGAAGGCCTGCGTGCTGAATCGCTTCAACCACGAACCAACCACTAACCGCGAGGACGAGTGCGCCATCATTGAAGCGGCTTTTCGTGAGGGGTATATCGAGCCGCACACTGATATTGTGAGAAACGGAAAGAAGGTGGCGGTGATAGGTGCTGGCCCTGCCGGACTGGCTGCTGCCGACACCCTCAACCGGATGGGATATATGGTGACGGTATTTGAGAAGAACGAGGCAGCAGGAGGGCTGCTGCGTTATGGCATCCCTAACTTCAAGCTTAACAAGGCGATTATTGACCGCCGCATTCAGCTGATGGAGCAAGAGGGCATCATCTTCCGCTTTGGCGAAGCAATCAATCAAGAGAATCTAGAGAGTCTAGAAAATCTAGATAATCTAGAGGGGCTAGAACATCTAGCCTCCCCCTCTGGGGAGTCTGGGTTGGGGGTCGTCATCGCCACCGGCACACCAACGGCTCGCGACCTCAACGTACCTGGCCGCGAACTGAAGGGTGTGCACTTCGCCCTTGAACTGCTCGCGCAGCAGAACCGCGTGCTGGCAGGGATGGAGTTTTCGAAAGACGAGCGTATCACCGCCAAGGGCAAGGACGTGCTCGTCATCGGTGGCGGCGATACGGGAAGCGACTGCATCGGTACGGCTCACCGTCAGGGGTGCAAGAGCGTGACGCAGATAGAGATTATGCCCCGCCCTGTAGAGGGTCCTGACGACCCGCAGAACCCTTGGCCTAACTGGCCACGTACCCTCAAGACCACCTCAAGTCATGAGGAGGGCTGCACCCGCCGCTGGAACATCAACACACTGGAGTTCTTGGGCGAGGACGGCAAGTTGACAGGTGTGAAGGTGCAGGAGATAGACTGGAAGCCCAATCCCGATGGCGGTCGTCCCATCATGGTAGAGAAAGGCAAACCTGAGGTCATCAAGGCAGAGCTATGCCTGCTGGCTATGGGATTCCTGAAACCTGAACACCCTGACTATCCTGAGAATGTCTTTGTCTGTGGCGATGCCCAGAATGGTGCTTCGCTCGTAGTTCGCGCTATGGCTAGCGGTATTGAGACGGCCCGCCGCGTAGATTCCTACTTCCGCAACCTGAATAAATAGCAAAATTGTAAATACAACAAATAAATTGTAAATCGTAAATTGTCAAATTGTAAATATGAAAGTTCCTTTCACCAAGATGCACGGTGCAGGTAACGACTACATCTACGTCAATACCATGCAGCATCCGATAGCTAGTCCGCAAGCCTGTGCCATCGCCTGGAGCGACCGCCACAAAGGCATCGGGAGTGACGGACTGGTGCTCATAGGTGCGTCACCTGTTCCTGAAGCCGACTACAGCATGCGCATCTTCAACGCCGACGGCAGCGAAGCCATGATGTGCGGCAATGCCAGTCGCTGCATCGGGAAGTACCTCTACGAGCGTGGACTCACCAGTCAGTCGTCCGTCCGCCTGCTCACCCCTTCCGGCATCAAGACACTGACGCTCCACGTCACTGACCGACACGTCCAAAGCGTCACGGTAGATATGGGAACACCAGAACTTTCCGACCCAAACCAGTTCGTTCCTTCACGCGAGCTTCCTGAAGGCACCTTCGTCTCGATGGGCAATCCGCACTACGTCATCTTCACCGAAGATATCGACCAGGTAGCAGAAACGGGGCGCATGCTGGAATATCATCACGCCTTCCCTCAGCGCTGTAACATAGAGTTTGCACAAGTGCTTCCTGTCAACGGGAAAACTGCTGACGACACAGAGCATCCCACCATCATCCGTACGCGTGTATGGGAGCGGGGCAGCGGCATCACACAAGCCTGCGGTACAGGAGCCTGCGCCACCGCTGTTGCCGCCAGTCTCACCGGAAGGACAGGTCGTGAGAGCGACATCGTGATGGATGGCGGTACGTTGCACATCGAATGGCGCGAAAGCGACAATCACGTCTACATGACCGGTCCCGCAGCGTTCGTCTTCGATGGTGAAATCGAATTGGCAAATCATAAATAAATTGTAAATTGTAAATTGTCAAATTGTAAATAAACATGGCTTTAGTAAATATCCACTTCCTAAACCTGCAGAACAACTATCTGTTTGCCGACATCGCCAAGAAAGTCAATGCCTTCAAAGTCATGCACCCCAAGGCCGACGTCATCTCACTCGGAATTGGCGATGTCACCCAGCCGCTATGTCCTGCCGTCATTGCTGCAATGCACAAAGCCGTCGACGAGATGTCCACCGCCGAAGGTTTCCGCGGCTACGGTCCAGAGCAGGGTTACCACTTCCTGCGTGAGGCAATCCTGAAGAACGACTTCCTGCCGCAAGGCATCCACCTCGACATCGACGAAGTGTTTATCAACGACGGCGCAAAGTCTGACACCGGCAACTTCCAAGAACTGCTGCACTGGGATAACTTCATTGGTGTCACCGACCCCATCTATCCCGTTTACATCGACTCCAACGTCATGATAGGACGCTGCGGCGTCTTTAAAGACGGACGTTGGACCAACGTACGTTATATGCCCACCACGGCAGAGAACGGCTTCGTACCCGAACTGCCCAAAGGCAGACCTGTCGACGTCATCTACCTGTGTTATCCCAACAATCCGACCGGTACCGTCATCACCAAGCAGGAGTTGCGCAAGTGGGTAAACTACGCCCTGAAAAACGATGCGCTCATCCTTTACGATGCGGCTTACCAGGCTTATATACGCGACCCCGAAATCCCCCGCTCCATCTACGAAATTCGCGGAGCCCGCAAGTGCGCCGTCGAGTTCCGTTCCTTCTCCAAGACGGCAGGTTTTACAGGCATCCGCTGTGGCTACACCATCGTACCAAAAGAAGTCAGCGTCTCCACCTTTGAGGGCGAGCGCATCCCCCTTAACCAACTGTGGCTTCGTCGCCAGTGTACCAAGTTCAACGGCACCAGCTATATCAGTCAGCGTGCCGCCGAAGCCATCTACAGCGCTGAGGGCAAAAAGCAAATACAACAGACTATCGACTACTACATGGAGAATGCCGCCCGTATGCTGTCAACGCTGCGCTCGCTTGGCTACGAGTGCTATGGTGGCGAGAATGCGCCGTACATCTGGATGAAGACACCCGACGGAATGTCATCGTGGAGCTTCTTTGAAGCCATGCTCTATGGTCCCAACGTGGTCTGCACACCTGGTGTCGGATTTGGTCCTTCAGGCGAAGGCTATGTTCGCTTCACCGCTTTCGGCAGCCACGAGCGCACCAACGAAGCCTTGGAACGCATCAGGAACTGGCACAAGTAACCATCTGTTGATTTGACAAGATTTTTCAATCAGCAAACATCAGAAATTCCTGTCTGAAAAATTACCACAACTGTCGTTTTGTAACGAAATGACAGGTTTTTAGGACAAAATGATAACGAAATGAAACTAAAAGTTATAACAAATATAACAATATGTCAGACGGTTTTGTTTTTAACATTCAAAGTGAAAGAAAAATGATTAAAATAACGACAAATTGATGTACTTTTGCAGTGTAAACATAACACTTTGTATTATAACAAATAAGGTAAAGATTATGGAAGCATTGAGATTTCAGGTCGTCGGTGAGGCATTCAAGAAGAAGCCGCTCGACGTAACAGAACCCAGCGAGAGACCTGCCGCTTATTTTGGAAAGAAGGTCTTCAACCGCGAGAAAATGTACAAATACCTGCCGAAGGATGTATATGAGAAGATGATTGACGTGATGGACAACGGTGCACGTCTGGACAGAACTATTGCTGATGCGGTGGCTGTAGGCATGAAGCAGTGGGCGACGGAGAACGGTGTGACACACTACACACACTGGTTCCAGCCGCTTACGGAAGGTACTGCCGAGAAGCACGACTCGTTCATCGAGCACGACGGCAAGGGTGGAATGGTGGAGGAGTTCTCTGGAAAACTGCTCGTACAGCAGGAACCTGACGCCAGCTCGTTTCCTTCAGGAGGCATCCGCTCTACTTTCGAAGCTCGCGGTTATTCGGCATGGGACCCCACCAGTCCGGTGTTCATCATTGACGACACGCTGATTATCCCAACCGTATTTATATCGTATAGCGGTGAGGCGCTCGACTACAAGGCTCCCCTACTGCGCGCCCTGCATGCCGTAAACGTGGCTGCCACTGACGTGTGTCACTACTTCGACAAGAGTGTCAAGAAGGTGACGAGCAACCTCGGGTGGGAGCAAGAGTACTTCCTCGTGGACGAGGGACTGTACGCCGCCCGTCCTGACCTGTTGCTGACGGGACGTACGCTGATGGGGCACGACTCTGCCAAGAACCAACAGATGGACGACCACTACTTTGGCGCGATACCTGAGCGTGTGGCTGCCTTCATGAAAGACCTGGAGATAGTCGCTTTGGAACTGGGCATCCCCACTAAGACACGCCACAACGAGGTGGCTCCCAACCAGTTTGAACTGGCACCTATCTTCGAGGAGACCAACCTTGCCGTTGACCACAACATGCTGCTGATGTCTGTCATGAAGCGCGTAGCTCGAAAGCATGGTTTCCGCGTGCTGCTGCACGAGAAGCCCTTTGCCGGCATCAACGGCTCTGGCAAACATAACAACTGGTCGTTGTCTACCGATAACGGCGTACTGCTGCATGCACCAGGAAAGACGGCAGAACAGAACCTGCGCTTTGCCACCTTCATCGTCGAGACACTGATGGGTGTCTACAAGCATAACGGACTGTTGAAAGCCAGTATCATGAGTGCCACCAATGCTCACCGCCTGGGAGCCAACGAAGCCCCGCCAGCCATCATCTCATCGTTCCTTGGCAAACAGGTCAGCGAACTGCTGGACCACATCGAGAAAGCGGATGTGAAGGATATTCTCGCCATGGCCGGCAAACAGGGTTTGAAGATGGACATCCCAGAGATACCCGAGCTCTTCATCGACAACACCGACCGCAACCGCACGTCGCCCTTCGCCTTCACGGGCAACCGCTTTGAGTTCCGTGCCGTAGGCTCTGAAGCCAACTGTGCCTCGGCTATGATAGCCCTCAACAGTGCGGTAGCCGAAGCACTCGTGGACTTTAAGAAACGTGTCGATGCCAAGATTCCTGAGTTGGAGAAGAAACTTGCAGGCACAGGCCATACTGCCACCTTCCATGCCATCATCGAAGTGCTGCGTGAAGACATCAAGACCTGTAAGCCCATCCGCTTCGACGGCAATGGCTACTCTGACGAATGGGTTGTCGAGGCCGAGAAACGCGGACTGGATGTTGAAAAGTCGTGTCCGAAGATTTTTGAGCGCTACCTCGATGCGGAGTCGATACAGATGTTCGAGAGCCTTGGCGTGATGACGAAGAAGGAACTGGAGGCACGCAATGAAGTGAAGTGGGAGACATACACCAAGAAGATTCAGATAGAAGCACGCGTATTGGGCGACCTCTCGATGAATCACATCATCCCCGTTGCCACCCGTTACCAGACACAACTGCTGCAGAACATCAGCAACATGGCTGTGGTCTTCCCAATCGACACCGCCGACAAGCTGTCGGCACGCAACAAGAAGATTATCCAGGAGATTGCCGAACGCACCTCAGCCATCGAGAAAGGCGTGGAAGACCTGGTAGAAGCACGCAAAAAGGCGAACAAGATTGACGACGAACACGTCAAGGCTATTGCCTATCACGATGACGTGGAACCGTTGCTTGACACCATCCGCTATCAGATTGACAAGCTGGAACTGATTGTTGACGATGCACTATGGCCACTGCCAAAATATCGTGAGCTGCTATTCATAAGATAAAGGGGCTACAGCCCTCCGCAGACTTCAACCAGAAGACTGAAACCATTATTCAATCCCCCGCCACTTCAAAAGACGTACTCTCAGAGAAGTGAGCGGGGCTTTATTGGCTTCTTAAAACGTTTACGAAGAAAAAAAGTAGTTTTTCTTTGACTATTTAAATAATTTGCATTACTTTTGCAGCCTAGAAACTAACACTAATTACAATTTTTATGATGAAAAAGATACTTTTTTCTATTACCATGATGATGCTGTGTGCGGTGTCATCCAATGCAGCCCTGTCAATCAAGGGTCAAGGAGGATGGTATGAAAGTTGCTGGATGGAGTTTACCGGTCTCAACAGTAGCTATACGCACTACAACGGTTATGTGTCTGGAAACGGCGGAAACACCTGGGAAGCGCTTGACGGCGAACTCATCCGTTCTTACGGCTCCTACGGGCGCGTCGATGCCCTGGGACTGAAAGCCGGCAGCTACCTGCTGAAAGTCGTTCCCGTTGCCAACGGTGCTGAAGTCACGGCCGATGCCGTACAGACTCCAAGTGCCTTAGAGGTCAAGAACTTCGACCGCTCAGGTTTTGCTCACTTTGGCTGGACAAAAGGCGTGGGTGCTTACAACGATGACGGTACGCTGAAGTCAGAGGCACGCGTCATCTACATCACTTCACAAACGGCTAAGACCGTCAAGCTGAAGGTAAAGTCTGACAGTAAAGGCGGCGAGACTGAGTTCACAGGTCTGCAGGCTATTGTCACCGGCTATCAGAAAGGCATTGAGACACGTCCGCTTGCCATACGTTTCATTGGTACGGTGGAAGCTAACGACATGGACGGCTTCGACTCTTCGTCCGAAGGTCTTCAGGTTAAAGGTAAAGCAAAAGACTCTGAGTTGAACATGACCTTCGAGGGCGTGGGCAAAGATGCCTTCATCCACGGCTTCGGCTTCTTGGTGCGCAATGCTGCCTCGGTCGAGATGCGTAACTTCGGCGTTGCTACCTTGATGGATGACGACATCTCACTGGACACGGACAACGACCACATCTGGATTCACAATGTCGACGTGTTCTACGGTCCCAATAAAGGCGGTGACCAGAAGAAGGGCGACGGTGCCATCGACGTCAAGTCTGACTCCAAGCATGTCACGATATCGTATGTACACTTCTGGGATACTGGCAAGTCGACCATGTGCGGTATGAAGAGCGAGAGCGGTGAGAACTGGATTACCTACCACCACAACTGGTTCGACCACTCTGACTCTCGTCACGCTCGCGTACGCACCATGTCTGTTCATATGTATAACAACTACTATGACGGCATTGCCAAGTATGGCGTAGGTGCCTGTACTGGGTCTTCCGTCTTCATGGAAGCCAACTACTTCAAGAACTGTCCGAAGCCTATGCTGATTTCCATGCAGGGCTCAGACACCAAGAACGGCACCGCAGAAGCCGACGGCACCTTCTCGAAGGAAGACGGTGGTATGATTAAGTCGTGGAACAATGCCTTCAGTGGCACTGTCACGCTGGCTAAGTATTCATCGACAAACAACGTCCACTTCGACTGCTATGATGCCACCTCACGCAACGAACAGGTGCCTGAAGCAGCCAAGGCCAAGCAGGGTGGAGCTACATACAACAACTTCGACACCGACAATACGAAGATGTATCAGAGCTATATGCTCGACAACGCTGCCGACGTTCCTTCTGTTGTCAGCAACCGCACTTGGGGTGCAGGTCGCTGCCAGGGTGGCGACTTCACCTTTACCTTCACCGATGCCGACAATGCCATTTACGATGTCAACACCGCCCTGCGCAGTGCTATTGACAACTACAAGACAAGCTTCGTGGCTATCATCGGTAAAGAAGGTGGTAACGGCGGTGGTTCGACCGAACCTGATGACCCCTCTGACACACGTGCAGAGTCTACATTCACGCTGACTTCCAATAGCAATCTGACACTGGACGAGAAAGCTACCAGCCAGATTACGGTGAGTGGTGCTGCCGGCGAGGTAACCTACGCCTCCAACAATACCGACATCGTAACTGTTGACCCTTCGGGTATGATTACTGCTGTTGCTCCTGGCAAGACGATGATTCTCATTACCGATGCTGGTACGGATGCCATCAAAGGCAAGACCCTCAACGTCGCTGTCACGGTGATCGGTGCTGTCATTTCCGATGGCGACGTCACCATTCAGGCTGGCGAACTGCCTTTTGGCTATGCAGTAGACGACGCCACCAAACTGAATCAGTATACGTATAGCAGTACCGCATGGATTAACGATGCCAACCTCTTCTTTGCAGATGCCTCGCAGCATAAGGTTACCATTCCTACCGGCGTGAAGGTGACGGGTGTTACGCTGTATGCCGTCAACGACAACAACACTGCTGGAAAAGGTAAGATAACTGAGCTGGCAGGAAAGACTTTCGACATCTCACTGCCAAGCCGCAAGAACGACAACGCATTAGCTACGGCTACCGTTGAGAACATTGCCATTACCGGCGAACTGACGTTCACCATCACTTACAAGTCGGGTGTAAAACTGGCTCTGAAGGTTGCACAGGATGGTTCCGGCATTCAGGACATTAACACAACCAAAAATAGTGTCAAGGCTGTCAAGTTCCTCAAAGACGGAAAACTGGTTATTGAGCACAACGGCAAACTGTATAATGTAGCTGGTACTATAGTAAAGTAGGAAATAACAAAAGGCATAACGCTACTAATAATTAACTACTAATTAGGGCGGACGGGGCGTGAGTCTCGTCCGTCTTTTATATATCCTAATCGGCAAACGCCATAAAACAAATGCTCCGCTAAACGGTGTAAGTGTCTGACTATCAGCAAAAATATGGC
>ERZ842401.2258-NODE-2258-length-25994-cov-10.097575_pt1 | contig 25994 bp, 23 predicted proteins | sample MGYA00521270_ERZ842401 | MGnify/ENA primary metagenome ERZ842401 (study PRJEB31892, sample SAMEA3878208) | bioreactor metagenome | biome: Moose rumen | place: Sweden | collected 2011-10 | study: EMG produced TPA metagenomics assembly of the PRJEB12797 data set... | reverse complement strand
TTCGCCTGTGCCCTTTTTGTCTTACTTGCGAATGGATTATAATGCGTTTGCCCTGGCGATTGCCCCGCTCATTGCCCAATTCCTTTTTTTCCGCTATGCTTATTGCTATGAGAATGTTCTCTGGTATTTTATATTTTTTTACGGCACTGCTTTCTGTCTTTTCTTTTTTCTCCTGCCATCGCTCCAATGTGGTTGCATCCGTAAATGAAAATCAGCTTTTTACGCTTGCTTATGGAAATTTTGAGGACCAGCTAAACCTCTTTAATCTGTCGCAGGCGGGTACCATCAACACCTACATGACCATGCGTGACGGATTTTTTTACATCGCAAACGGTGAGTCAAAGAAAATCATGGAACTGAACTCCTACGGCGATTTACTGAGCCTTTACTACAATGAGGATGTCACCAAAAATCCTACGCTTGCAGAGAACAATGCTGAAAACTCAACAAAAAAGGCCGTTGCCTATCCCTTTAATACGCTGGGGCCTGTTGCCGTGGATTCCCAGAAGCACCTGTATGCGGTGGACACGCTTCCCCCTGAGCGTCAGGAACGTGATGCGGAAAAACGGCTGCTCTTGAGCCATGCAGTGCTTCGCTTTGACAGCAACGGAACTTTTATCGATTACCTTGGTCAGCAGGGACCGGGAGGAACGCCTTTTCCCTTTATCAAAAACATGTATACCACTTCGGCAAACGAATTGGTAGTTGTATGCACGACAAATGAAGGTCCTGTGGTCTATTGGTTCGGTGAAAACGGATTTTTGCTCTATACCGTGCCCTTTACGGTGGATACAGTGCCAAATCCCTACAAAGAATCCGTGGAAGATTCAGTCTACATTTCCATAGAAAACGTAGTGCCTGATTTGGTAAGTCACAAACTGTACGTAAAGATTGATTATTTTGCCAATACCCTTGATCCGGCGCTTAAAGTACAGTCAGGGGTGGATTATCAGCACACGCTCTTGTGTCCGCTGGATGTAACAACAGGTCGCTATGACACTCCCCTTGAAATTCCTCCTTATGAAGCCGCAGTGGCAGAAGGACTGAGCAATGAAGTCTATCTTTTGCCCTATGATTTTCTTGGTGTAACGGAAAGCGGCTGGTTTTTCTTTTATACCCCCACGGACAAAGGCTATCAGGTGCAGATGGTACAGCCAAACGGTCAGCGTATCTTAAAGCGGGGATTGTCTGCCAAGCATGGGGATATTCTCTATTATGCAATCAGCCTTGACGAAGAGGGGATTATCAGCGCACTCTTTATCAAAAATGAAAGGGCAGAAGTGGACTGGTGGCGTACTGACAACCTGGTTGCTTCATTCATGAATAATTAGTTGTGGAGGGCGGAAAAAGTGGATTTCAGTCATGTTGATGAAGGACACACTGAAGGCGATGACGCAATGATTTTCCGCTACAATCGCGAGGAGCGGCTTTCCCATGCGCCAAAAATCGTTCAGGACTATTATGCTGGAAAAATGCAGATTGGAAGCAGGGGCATCTTTAAGTCTTTGGTGGCCACGCGGGGTAACCGCTTCATGCTTTTTTCGGTGATTGTATGTGCCGCTGCCATGACCTTCATGTGGTATTTTGGGCCGAGTAAAAGTGAAGATACGGTGCATCATGTACCCCTGCAACTTTCAGCCTTTTCTTTTGAAGACACCGTCTATGTTACGCTGGAACTGTCTGACCCCAACAAAAAATACCAAGCGGGCAGCGTCTTTCCTGTGGATGTGACATTTCAGTTTACCAATGTTGACGGTCAGCTCGCCCACGAAGAAAAAATTACGACAAAATATGCCGGAAAAAAAGAATTAGTGAGGACAACTTTTAAAGATTATGATATAATTACTGTGTCCGCTGTGCTGGTAATGGGCAACGAAGAAAGGACGCTTTCAAAGACAGTGCAGAGACAATAAAGTGGAGCGGAATTTTTATAGGAGAACAAAAAATGCTGCAGTTTTATTTTTTATCAGTCCTGCTTAATATCGTAGCGGGCTTGATTTTGGTGTATGCATCGGATTTTACCAAAGGAACTTCCCTTGCGGCTAGCGATGAGCAAGGCTCAGATGATTTTGACTTTGCCGGTGAAGACACGGATGCTTCTGAAACAGCAGAGTCCGCTTCTAGTGAAGGCGTAAAGATTTTTGCTGACGGCTCATTTATGAACGACAGTCTTTTCCGCCTGGTGGTTGGCGTACTGGGACTGCTTGCCGGTCTCTTGATTATTATTTCTCCTATTCAGACTGATACGCCTGTGATTGGAGACCTGGTTCCTGCCCTGGCGAATATTCTTGGCAGTGTAGCCTTGCTCTTGGAATTCTATGCCAACAAGTTGTCTACAGAAATCAATCTGCCCTTTTTCCTGCAGGGAATCTTTGTGACCGGCCGCCGCTATCTTGGTGTCTTCTGTATCATTGCAGGTCTCATGCACTTTATCTTTCCCCGCATACTGTTTTTATAGTTTTAGGAGTATGGTTTCTATGGCTCATATATCAATCGCTTGCATTGCTTTTGACGGAAAAAAAGTATTGATTGCCCATCGCAATCCTACTGGGCAGATGGGTGGACGCTGGGAATTTCCAGGCGGCAAGGTAGAAGAGGGCGAGAACGAAAAAGAAGGTCTTGTCCGTGAATTTCAGGAAGAATTCGGCGTAAAGGTTGGCGTGGGAGACTTGATTGCTACGGCTCAGTTCAAGCACAATGGCGACTTGCGGGATTTGCATGCCTATCAGATTTTTGTGCCCCACAACGGAATGGAAGAAAAATATGTGCTCACCGAGCATACTGAATACCGCTGGGCAGACATGGCTGAGATTCCCGAACTCAATTTTGTAGACAGCGACATGCTCATTTATCCTCAGGTAGTAAAATATCTTGCCAGCATACTTCCCGATGACGAGCCAAAGAAAAAATGAGATTTCTTTTTCCAGCCGCTGCCTTTTTTCTTGTTTTTTTTCTTGGGGGATGCGTCAGGCAGAATGTTCTCGTACAGTTTGACCACTCAGATCCCCTTGCCCTTGATGTAGAAATTCAATGGGCGGTGGTCACTGAGCCCTATGTTGCCTGCTATGAGGCTGCTGATTATGCATCCCGCGTGGTAACCCATTACAGAAAGAGTGAGATTCTTCAAGTTATCGGCGAAAGTACAGTGACAAGCGGCGGGGACAAGGAAAAATGGTACGCCTTTGAATCCGGCTGGCTTCCCGCAGCAAATGTGGCAGTGTATGCCAACAAAATGCGTGCCAAAACCGCCGTAAAGCAGTTAGGCACCAATTAAAACATTTTATTTTTCAGACAAAATCTTTTCCGCAGCCTCATCAATCGTGTAGCCCACAAACTGTTCGCGGGTGATAAGATTCTTAAGGGTAAGCTTGTCCAAAAGAGCCTCTTCCTTGCCGATGAGTATTCCCCATTTTACGCCTTTGGCTTCGGTAAGGGCATACTGCTGGCCGAGTTTTTTTGCATCTGGAAAGACTTCAACATATATGCCTTTTTCACGGAGACGGCTTGCCACTCCCTGATAATGAATGGCTAGGTTTGCGTCCGTACAGAGAATTTCCGCATCCAGGTAACTGCCTTTTTTTGTTGTCGTGCCCAGTTGTTCCAGGCCGGCAATCAGGCGGTCAAGGCCAATGGATGCTCCCACTCCGGGCACTTTGTTCTTCATGTAGAGACCTGCAAGGTTGTCGTAGCGGCCGCCGGAACAAACTGAACCGATGGAAGGGAGATCATTCAAAAATGTTTCGTATACAATGCCAGTGTAGTAATCAAGACCTCGGGTAATGGAAGGATCGAGCACATAACTGGCTTCAATGCCGGCTGCCTTCATCATTTCGCGGATGTCGCGCATGCGCTGGGTGTCTTCGGCGGCTCCTCCTGCCATTTTTTCGAGCATTGCAAGGGTGTCGTCATAATCTTTTCCGCCTGCAATGTAGGTGAGGATTTCTGCAGCAGCGGCTTCGCTTCCAGTGCAGGCAAGCAGTTCTTTCTGTACTTCCTCTTTTCCTACCTTGGCAAGTTTGTCCACAGAGCGGAGAATGTCTTCGCTTTTTTCGCTAACTCCCAGTCTTGCAAGAAAACGGTTGAAAATACCGCGGTGATTTACGTGAATCGTGACATTTTTTACGCCGACAGCGTTTAGGGCGCATTTCATCACGTTGAGAATTTCAAAGTCTGAGGCTGCACTGTCGCTGCCTACGGTATCTATGTCGCACTGTACGAATTCGCGATAGCGCCCAGCCTGGGGTTTTTCGCCTCGCCAGACTTTTGCCATGTGATAGCGCTTGAAGGGAAAATACAGTTCGCTTTCATGTTCTGCCGTAAAGCGGGCAAAGGGAACGGTAAGGTCAAAACGCATTGCCACGTCACGGCCGCCATTGTCTTCAAAACGGAACACTTGCTTTTCTGTCTCGCCGTTTGATTTGCGAAGCAGGATTTCCGTATATTCCAAAACAGGCGTATCAATGGGAACAAAACCGAATGAACGGTATACCTCTGTAATCTTTTCCATTAAATCCGCACGGTTAATTTCTGCCGTCGGCAAAAAATCTCTAAATCCTTTTAATACTCTTGGTTGAATGAGTTGTGCCATAGCTATATAATAGCAGAAACAGAGGATTTAGACAATGTTGCTTGCAATAGATATTGGAAATACCAACGTGGTTGTCGCGCTCTTTGAAGAAAATGGTGACGTAAACAAGCGGGCAAGAATGCTCAAGGAATGGCGTATCAGTACAGATTCCCGCCGCACGGGAGATGAGTATTTTTCTTTTCTGTCACTCTTGTTTCATTCAGAAAATATTGCAGACTCCGACATTACCGATGCGGTGGTCAGTTCCGTAGTGCCAGCCCTTGTGGGAACCTTTGTTACTGTTGCCCGTCACTTTACCGGAAAAAAACCGCTTTTGATTAACAAAGACATATATGCATTTCTTCCCATAACGCTGCCTCCGCCAGTTGAGCATGAAGTGGGAACTGATTTGCTTTGCAATGCCCTGGAAGCCTGGTGCCGCTACAAAAAGGCCACGATTGTGGTTGATTTTGGTACGGCTCTTACCTTTACTACTGTTGACCAGCATGGCGTTCTGCAAGGAGTCGCCATTGCACCTGGTCTGGGAACGGCGATAAAATCCCTCTCAAGCAATACCGCTCAGCTTCCCCTTGTTGAACTCAAGGCCCCTGCCACCAGCCTTGGCTCAAACACTATAGAATGTATTCAGGCAGGCGTGATTCTCGGCTACAAGGGACTGGTGGAGTACATGATAGAAAGGACAAAATCAGACCTTGCTGACCGCACGGGAGTGGCAAAGGAAGATGTGCATGTGGTGGCCACAGGCGGATTGAACAGTGTCTTGCAGCCACTTGTAGATTGCTTTGAGGATTTTGACCGTGAATTTACCTTGCAGGGCTTGAGAAGGGCTGCTTTATTTATTCGAGGCGCAAAGTGAAATTTAAGTCAATAGAGAAAATCCTTCAGGGAAAATTCATCACCCGATATGACATTCAGTATGAGACGGCCAGCGGAAAAACAAAGAATTATGAGATGGTCAGCCGTAACAAGAACATTGATTCCTTTGCCAGCCTGCATGACGGCCGGGTGGATGCGGTTGTAATGATTATGCATGATGAAAAAAACGAGCAGATTCTTCTGAGCCGTGAATTCAGAATGGCGCCGGGGGAGTGGGTCTACAATTTTCCTGCCGGGCTGATTGACAAAGGGGAGGATGCTGCTTCTGCCGCTGCTCGCGAACTTCGTGAAGAAACGGGGCTGCACCTTGACCATATTGACGACATCTGGATGGAAAGTTATTCAGCGGTGGGCTTTTCCAACGAAAAAAACATCGTCATCGTTGGAAAAGCCTCTGGTGAGATTCTTCCCAGCGACAATGAACTGGAAGAAATTGAAGCCTTTTGGTACTCAAAGGCAGAAATCCGTGCATTGCTGCGTGCCGCCCGCTTTGCCGCCCGCACGCAGGCCTATTGTGCCCTGTGGAGCCGCAGCGGGTCTTAGGGCGGCAGCCCTAGGCGAGAGGGTAGCGTAAGCCGCTTGTCTGCCGAGGGGGCAGGCAGGCGGGCTGGAGCGAGGGGGAGACTTCCCCCAAAAAAACTTCTGAAATTTCCTATTATCATCTCTGTCTTCTATTGAATACACCGCTTTTTTTCTTTATACTAAATAAAATTATCATCTAGGTATTTTTTTCCTTGGAGGAACTATGACAATAGCTGAAATGCTTAACCAGAGTATCGTTCTGACTCTGTTGGGTATGGGTGTTGTCTTCAGTTTCTTGATTATTCTGATTGGTTTCATGAACATTCTTCGTCTTGTTGTTCATGCTGCCGGCTGGGATAAACAAGAACCCAAAGCTGAGGCAACTAGTTCTGCGGCACCCGCCGTTGACCAGAAGGCAATCGTTGCTGCAATTGCAACTGCCTTGCACGAAAAGAATTAAGGAGTTAGAAAGAAAATGGCTAAGAAAGTAAACATTTCTGAACTGGTTTTGCGTGATGCAACTCAGTCTTTGCACGCAACTCGTATGACACTGGCAGACATGCTGCCTATTGCCCCCCAGCTGGACAAAATCGGTTACTGGGCAGCAGAAGCATGGGGTGGAGCAACCTATGACTCATGTATCCGCTTCCTGAATGAAGATCCTTGGGAACGCCTGCGCAAACTGCATGCAGCGATGCCCAATACAAAAATCATGATGCTGCTCCGCGGTCAGAACCTCCTGGGCTACCGCCACTATGCTGATGATGTTGTAGACAAGTTCGTTGAATATGCTGCAAAGAATGGTGTTGACATATTCCGTATCTTTGATGCATGTAACGATCCCCGTAACCTGGAACGTGCTACAAAGGCTGCAAAGAAGACTGGTAAGCATGTTCAGATGGCTATCTCTTATGCAACCACTCCCTATCACACAAAGGAAATCTATGCTGACTTGGCAAAGACCTATGCAGACTTCGGTGCAGATTCAATCTGTATCAAGGATATGTCTGGTCTTCTGAAGCCTTTTGAGGCTTATGACCTGGTAAAGGCAATCAAGGCTAAGTGTGACCTGCCGGTGGAAATCCACTCACACGCTACAACAGGCCTTTCAGTTGCAACACTGCTGAAGGCTGCCGAGGCTGGCGCAGATGTTCTGGACACTGCCATTTCTGCAATGGCTATGGGTACATCACATTCTCCTACAGAAACTGTTGTTGAAATGCTCAAGGGCACTGAATACGATACTGGTCTTGACATCTCTGCATTGCTTGAGATTGCCGCATACTTCCGCGACATCCGCAAGCACTATGCTTCTCTGGAATCAAAATTCCTGGGTGCTGATACCCGTATTCTGAAGTCACAGGTTCCCGGCGGTATGCTTTCTAACCTGGAAAGCCAGCTCAAGCAGCAGGGGGCTTCAGATAAAATTGACCAGGTTCTGGCAGAACTGCCCCTTGTTCAGAAAGATGTGGGATACGTTCCTCTGGTTACCCCGACTTCACAGATTGTCGGTACGCAGGCAGTATTCAACGTACTCTTTGGCCGCTACGAGCGCATGACAGGTGAATTCTGCGACCTCTTGACGGGTAAATACGGCAAGGTTCCTGCAGAACCCAATGCAGACTTGGTTAAGAAGGCTCTTGCACAGAACAAGATGGAAGAAGCAATCACTTGCCGTCCGGCTGACAAGATTGAACCGGAATGGGACAAGATGGTTGAAGAAGCAAAGGCAAACGGCGGAAACGGTTCTGTTGAAGATGTTCTGACCTATGCAATGTTCCCCAAGGTAGCAACAAAGTTCTTCTCAGAACGCGCAAAGGGACCGGTAGATGCAGAAAAGACTTTTGGCCTCAAGGAAACACCCAAGGCTGCTTCTGCAAACGGTTCTTACACTGTTACAGTCAATGGAACTTCATACAATGTACAGGCTAACGGCGATAACATCACTGTTGACGGTACTACTTACAATGTTGCTTTTGGTGCAGCAAGTGTCGCTCCTGCTCAGACAGCAGCAACGGTTACTGGCGGAGAAGACGTTAAGGCTCCGGTTGCTGGTACATTGCTCAAGCAGTGCTTCTCAAACGGTACAAAAGTTACAAAGGGACAGACTGTCATCATCATCGAATCAATGAAGATGGAACTGGAAGTGAAGTCTCCTGCAGACGGAACGATTACCTATGCTGTTCCCACTGGAACTCAGATTACCGCAGGTCAGACACTGGCTTCTATCGGTGGCGTCGTAAAGGCCGCTCCTGCTGCTGCAGCACCCGCAGCAAGTCCTGCTCCCGCAGCAGCATCAGCACCTACAGGCGGAAAATCAGTGAATGCACCGGTTGCTGGTACACTGCTTAAATATGCAGTCGCAGAAGGCGCATCGGTAAACGCTGATACAACTGTAATCATCATCGAATCAATGAAGATGGAACTTGAAATCAAGGCTGGTTCAGCTGGTAAAGTTCACTTCCTTGCGGCAACTGGCTCTCAGGTATCTGCTGGTCAGGCTGTCGCAGAAATCAAATAAGGATAGATAGACCATGATTGACACACAGAAAGACTTTAGAAAAAAGGTTTTCGGCACAACGCTCGCAATCATGGCTATTGCCATGGTTCTGAGCATGGGAACAAAAGTTCTCGCGCAGACAAAAGAAGTTTCCGTTGAATCAATGTATCTGAACGAAACCCCTGCAGCAACTGCTCCAGCAGAAAGCGGCTCGGGCTTGGAAAGAGTGATTAAGGGAACAGAAAACTGGGGCGATGAGCACAACATTTCTGTTTCCCGCTTTATTCAGAACATCGGTAAGTCAACGGGTATTTACCAGATTATTACCCAGAAGAAGGTTGACCCCAGCATTACTGGCGTAAAGCCCGAAATTAAGGAGGCTCCGGAAAAAGACTGGGGTACTGCTCCCGGCTGGCAGTCATTGATTATGATTGCAATCGGTTTCCTTATCGTGTATCTGGCGGTTGGAAAAGGATTTGAACCCCTTCTTCTGATTCCGATTGGATTCGGTACGATTCTTGTGAACATCGTTGGTGCTGGCATGGGCGACCTGCCGGACGGTATGCTGGCAATTATCTACCATGCAGGTGTTGGCAATGAATTCTTCCCCATGCTGATTTTTATGGGCATTGGTGCAATGACGGACTTTGGTCCGCTTATCGCTAACCCCAAGACGGCAATTCTAGGTGGTGCCGCCCAGTTCGGCGTATTCTTTACGCTTTTTGGTGTTGCCGTTATGAACCTCTTTGGCTTGAACTACAACATCATGCAGGCTTGTGCCATCGGTATTATTGGTGGTGCAGACGGTCCGACTTCAATCTATGTTTCCGGTAAACTTGCTCCGGAATTGATGGGTGTTATCGCTGTTGCGGCATACTCATATATGGCTTTGGTTCCGATGATTCAGCCGCCGATTATGAAATTGCTGACAACCAAGAAGGAACGTCTTATCCGCATGCCCAACCCGCGTGCGGTTCCCAAGATGGAAAAGGTCCTCTTCCCCCTTATGCTCCTGCTTTTGACCATTCTTTTGTTGCCGCCGGCCGCTCCGCTTATCGGTATGCTGGCATTCGGTAACTTCGTTAAGGAAAGCGGTGCAGCCACTCGTCTTTCAAAGACCATGGAAAATGAACTGATGAACATTGTTTCTATCCTGCTGTCTTTGGGCGTTGGCTCTCAGATGACTCCGGAAAAGATTATCAAGGCAGAATCTCTCGGTATCATCGTTCTGGGGCTGGTGGCATTCGCAGTTGCTACGGCCGGTGGTCTGCTCATGGCTAAGTTGATGAACGTCTTCCTGCCTAAAGACAAGAAGATTAACCCCCTCATTGGTTCTGCCGGTGTTTCTGCTGTTCCGATGGCAGCCCGTGTTGCAAACAAAGTGGGTCAGTCAGAAGATCCGATGAACTTCCTCCTGATGAATGCAATGGGACCGAACGTCGCTGGCGTTATCGGTACTGCAATGGCAGCGGGCGTCTTCATCGCGACATACGGTGGCTTGCGCTAGCAAACAGAAATCCTATTAGCAAAAAGGGGCTGTCCAAAAAGTGAAGGGCAGTCCCTTTTTATGAGCAGTAGAAAAAGACAATGGCTGTGGCATTGGTTCTTACGAAAATGTCGATATTCAGACGCATGACGATTCGCTATAGATTTGCAGCACGACTCGTGGTTTCGCTTGTCTTGATGATTGCGGGAATCTATACTCCCTGCGTCACTTTGCATGCATTTTCAGTCGATACCCCCTTGTCTCGAAATATTGCTACTGCGGTGACACAGCATGATATGATCATCGCACCTAATGGCGAAAATGTAATCCGCCTGACTGCCAGACGATCCCTTCGTCAGCAGTTAAAGGCTTTTTACGGCCTTCTGATTGCAGTAGTTCAGCAGCGATATGCATCGTTTGTGGAACGTATATTTATCACTTCTGTCTCCCTGGAAAAAAATAACAAGAATAAATTTCTGACGGTTTTACAGTTTTTGCAGACCTTATTCTAACATCGCCCCAAACAAAAATATTTCTTACAATACATATTCTCATTTAAAAGCACGTTGTGCATGGAGCATATATGATTATTTTCTTTTGTATACTCGGCTTTGTCGCACTTGTAGTTGCGGCGCTTTTCTTGGGCTGAGATGGAGCGAATATGGTTTTAGGAATTGTTAGTGTAGTGTTGATTGTCGTTGGAAGCACCCTGTTTGCGGCTTTAGCCGTTGTATTGGACAATCTCAGCGATAAAATCGTCGCTTCAATGAAATAGCCCTTTGACTCCAGCCAAAAAAAAGGCTGGAGTTTTTTGTGCCCTCTTGATTAAAGCCCCATTTTCCAGTAAACTGTCATATATACGGGATGTAGCGCAGCTGGTAGCGCGCTTGGTTTGGGACCAAGATGTCGCAGGTTCAAATCCTGTCATCCCGATTTTGTAATAATCTTTCCTTATGCAAAAACATTGAAAGGCATGAGGAAAGATTTTTTTTGAAGTACGAAGCAGGATTTGAAACGGAGCGCGATTCCGAGCAGGTGCGAGGAAGACAATCGCGCGTAGGCGGGCTGAAAGCCAAATCCTGTCATCCCGAATAGAAATAATCTTTTCTTATGCAAAAACATTGAAAGGCATGAGGAAAGATTTTTTTATGTATTCGGGGTTCGTTCATTCTGCAATTGATTTTTCCGCCGCTTACTGATGAGCGGAAGAATGGTCTTGAAGCAAGAGGGCTGTTTTATATAGTGAAAAACCACGGGTTTATGGGCAGTGAGAGACTCGAACTCCCGACAACCTGGGTGTAAACCAGGGGCTCTACCAACTGAGCTAACTGCCCGTAACTATTTTATAATATCAGATTCATTGTTTTGTGTCAAGAGTAGTGTTCCGTAAAACACAAAAAAACATATTTTTTATTTCACGGGCAGTTCATAAGAGTATTTTAAGGGCAGGTTAAGCCCGTACTGTTCCAGTTGCGTAAAACTGATTCCGCTGTCCAGAACAAAATTGGGATTTTCTGCGGTGCCCTTAATCAATTGCACGATATATGCGGCTGCAGTGGTTGTTCTTAATGTTGCAGACATTGGAATTGTTCCGCTTGCTGAGTCTATGGTACTCGCTTCATTCGTAGGTGTGACATCGGCAAGATTGAAATTTGTAGAGTCTTTTAAGCTACAGTCCTTTAGGGCAAATTTCCATGGTGCACTGCCTTCATTTGCAACATTCAAATTAAAATTCATGCTGACTGGAATATCAACTTGTTTCAGAAGATTTTCACTAAAACCCTCTGATGCAAACAGTGCTCCTGCTGTAATAAGATTCATTCCGCCTTTTACAAGGGCACTTATCATTTCGTCGCTTGTTGGATATTTAATATTAACATCACTTACGCTAAAACTTGGCTTGAACACCGGCACGTCAAAACTCTTTTCAAACGGAATTACCAGCTGGCGGTCATTGGTCAGAGTGTCAAGGACTGTTCCTAGCGTTTCATTTGTGATGGAGCTTAAATCCAATGTGATGTCTCCTTTAAGGGCAAAGGGAAGTGACGTTTTTTCCGAAAGGCTTTGTACGACATGTACGAGCTGTAGAATTGTATTGTAGGGAACTTCAAAATCCATTTCGTTCTGTGAAGTAGAGTTTGCGTTGACGGTCAGTCCATCTGCCGTTTTTACGGTAAATGAAGGAGGATTTTCTATTTCATCAGTTCCATTGTAAACAACGTTTGCCGTGATTCCTGCTACGGAAAAGGCAACGGGGTAAGGATTTGAAATAGAATAGTCACAGTTAAAGGTCATTTTCTCCATGTCCAGGGAGTCAATGCCAACCGATTCTGTCTTGAGTTCTGGCTTGCTGGTTAATCCCAATGCATTTGCCAAATTTTCACAGGAAAAGGTGAGTGCACTCATAATGAGGGGCAGCGACAGAGCAATAATTGTGGTCCTTTTCATGGCATTTCCTATAGATTCATTTCCATGGGATTTTCAATGTCCGCACGGAACATGATTAAATCCTTTATTTTGAGCGTAAAAATTGAATTCAATTCGGTGCGCATGGTTGATTCGCTGACAACGGGCACTTCAAAGGTGTAGGTAACGTCTGTATAATCGGGAGCAGAAAGTTCTACGGTAAAGGTAAAACGCTCGTTCAATCCTTCTTTTTTTGCAGGAATTGGTTTTGCCCAGAAAGAATAGGATCCCTGAGTGCTCTTGAATGTCTTGACAGGATTAGCCCAGGTACCGTCAATCATCTGTGCGGGCTTTCCGTCCTGGATTAGCGTTACGGTTACTCCTGTAAGCGGCTCAAAAGTGGTGCCGTCAAGCACTGTTCCCATAAAAGTAGGAAGATTATATACGGGAGAAGGAGTGGAATCCACAACATCCTTTTTTGCAACTTGATGATAAGGTCTCTTTGTCGAGCTGACAATGCGAATGCCTTCCAGTCCCAGAGCGTCAATGTCTGCACGAACCTGTGTGTCTTCCAGCGTGGGAATGGCATGGGTTGCACCGCGTCCTGATACGACATATTTTGGAGAAATGCGGTTCAGTACATAACTTACGGTGTCAATGCGGCAGTTTTCGCAATCACAGCTGAGCCAAGACGGATTACTCTTCTTTACCTGATCATACAGCCCGTTTATGCGTTGAATAACGATTTCTTCCATGATGTTATGTACGTGCATAGCAATTACTCCAAAAATAATATGTTTAATTTTATCACAGGTTATTGCAATTCGCAAGTCTGCTGCCTGTTGGAAAGAAGCGGCTTGCGTCTGCAACTTTTAGTTTCCGCCTTTTCGCGTATATGCGGCAAGGCCGCCAGCCAAAAGAATGTCCCGACTCCGTTTTGCAAGGTCATTTACGCCTTCTACCGTAAACTCGCCGTTTTTGCCCTTGACGGTAATTTTAAAGGGCGTGCCGTCAGTGAGGGATTTGGTGATGTTTGAAAGAGTAAGGGTGTCGCCAAGGCTGATTTTATCGTAGTCGGCGGGATTTGCAAAGGTAATCGGAATGATGTTGTAGTTAATCAGATTTGCCTTGTGAATGCGGGCAAAACTCTTTACGATGACCGCGCGTACCCCCAGATACATCGGTCCCAGGGCAGCATGTTCACGGCTGGAACCCTGACCGAAATTTTCCGCTCCGATGACAAAGCAACCGCCAAATTTCGTTTCTTCGGCGCGCTTGTAGAAGCCTGCATCAATGCGCTCATAGGTGAACTTGCTGATTTCAGGAACATTTGAGCGGAAGGGAAGCACCTTTGTTCCTGCCGGCATGATGTCATCGGTAGAAACATTGTCACCTGCTTTAAGCAGCACCGGAAAGGTGAGTGTATCGGCTGCCTCGCGGCAGGGCGGACAGGGCTTGATGTTCGGTCCGCGCAAAATCTTCACCTGAGCGGCATCTTTTTCTGAAAGGGGCGGAATGAGCATGCCGCTGTCGGTGGCAAAGCCCTGTACCTGTGCCAATGAAAGACGCTTGTCGCCACCGTTCAGCAGACTTAAACGAACGCCTGTGCTGTATGCCGGATCATCGTACTGCAGCGTGGTTGCATCAGTAAATACTCCGCTTATTGCGGAAGCCGCAGCGGTTTCCGGAGAGACAAGGTAGACGTTTGCATCTGCCGTACCGCTTCTTCCCTTAAAGTTTCTGTTGAAGGTGCGCAGGGAAACGCCCTCAGAGTTTGGCGCAAATCCCATGCCGATACAGGGACCGCATGCGCTTTCCAGAATGCGGAACCCTGCTTCAATCAAGTCGCCGAGAATTCCGGCCTTGTTTGCCATCAAAAGAGTGGCGCGGCTTCCAGGAGCAATGCCAGCCTCAAGACCGGGAGCAATGTGCTTTCCTTTGACGATTGCCGCAACGCTTTCCAAATCGTCCAGAGATGAGTTTGTGCATGAGCCGATAACAACCTGGGTTACGGGCTTTCCCGCAAGCTCTGAAATTGCCTTAACGGCGTCAGGAGAGTGGGGGCAGGCCGCAAGAGGCTTTAATTCGCTTAAATTGATTTTGATTACCTTGTCGTAGACGGCGCCTTGGTCGGCCTTTTGTTCCGTCCAGTCTGCACCTCGTCCCATTGATTCCAAAAAGCGCTTTGTCGATTCGTCTGAGGGGAAAATTGATGTGGTTGCACCCAGTTCTGCCCCCATGTTGGTGACGGTGGCCCGCTGGGGCACGGTAAGCGTGGCAACCCCTTCACCAAAGTATTCGTAGATTGCACCCACACCGCCTTTGACGCTTTCACGCCTCAGCACTTCGAGTATAATATCCTTTGCGGAAACACCTTTTTTAAGCTGTCCGGTCAATTCCACGCCAAAAATCCTGGGCATGGGAGTGTGGAATGCGCCGCCACCCATGGCTACAGCAACATCAAGCCCGCCCGCACCAATGGCAATCATGCCGATACCGCCGCCAGTAGGCGTGTGGCTGTCTGAACCCAGCAATGTCTTACCGGGTTTGCCAAAGCGTTCCAGATGAGCCTGATGGCAGATGCCGTTTCCTGCACGGCTAAAATAGAGTCCGTATTTTGCAGCGATTGACTGCAGGTAGCGGTGGTCATCCATGTTCTTAAAGTCAGTCTGCAGGGTATTGTGGTCGATGTATGACACGCTTACTTCCGTCTTTACCCGCGGAATGCCGATTGTCTCAAACTGCAAATAAGCCATCGTTCCCGTAGCGTCCTGGGTGAGCGTCTGGTCGATTTTGATTGCAATGTCGGAACCGCGCGCAATGGGAGTTCCTTTTTTGAATGCTGTTTCTGAACATGCCTCTGGAACGATATGTTCCTGCAAGATTTTTTCGGCGAGCGTTAATGCCATACTAGTTTCCTCTAATCAGTGTAAAATGATGCTTTCAGTATATCTTTTTTTTTCAAAATGTACTATACTATTTAGGCTTTATGCAAAAAAAATCTTTTGACCGACTGCAGTTCCTTTTTTCTCTTTTTTTCATTTCCTGCATGTTTTTTTCCTGTTCTAATATTCAGCAGGAAAAAAGGCTTGATGATGATTCTTTGTCTCTGCGTGAACTGACTGCAGAAATGGCAAAGAATATACCTTGGACGGGAGAACTGGAAGGAAACCGCTTAACGGCTGAAATCGGAACCCAGGCAGGCATTTCCCGCTCGGTCAACCTGTCTCCCCTGGTCATGCTTGTGGGTGGAGGAGACCGCGATATGCTCCCAGTCTATCCATTCCTAAAAGATTTTGGCTCGCTGGATACTTCCTTGCTTTCTGAAGACGTCAGTAAGGTGCTGGATGATTTTTGCAGGGCTGTCAGCCATGGTCAGAGCGCAGATTCCTTTATGGCGGTAGGCTGTCTCTATCAGCTTGCACTCTTTATACGCGACATGCAATTGGACTTGCCTGAAAAGCCGGCAGAAAACGCTTCTGAAAATACGTCTGAAAAAAAATCTGATACAGAAGCCAAGGAGACGGTGAGTTTTTTTGATTCCTTTTTCTATGGTCAGCCCTATGCAACAGGAAGCATGTATGAAGTGCCAGTACGTTTTTCCGGCAGAGAACGTTCCGCCGATGTGCTGATTTTTCTGTCAAAGGAAAACGGTTCCTGGAAAGTAGACGAACTGCAAATCTTACAGTCGGAGCAAAAAAATGGCGGCAAGTGAACTTTCCGGCATAGAGCGGCAGCTTGTCTTGCAGTACCTGATTGACGGTAATACGCCGATAACCGTAATGCCTGAAGACAAGTCTGATTCCAGTCAGATTTTTCCTTTAGCCCTGCGTGCCGAACAGTTGACCGTACTTGACCAGGGAATCATTCTGCTTAAAAATCCGCCGGAAAGCATCAAGGCTTTTGAAGGAAAGAATGTGCGGGTGCAGTTCTACTTCAATAAAATCGGACTGTATTTCATTACGCAAATGAAAAAAGTTTCTTCTGGTCCTGCAATCGTTATACCGGCTGCCATACAGCGTGTAACGGAAACAATCGAAGTAAAACAGCATCCCTTTTCCGCAGTGCTTTATTATGCATTGCAAAAAGACGGTGGCGACCTGCACATTACCTGCCAGTTTGATGACTCCTACGCACTTTTTTCTGAAAAAGATAAAAACAACGCCATTATCCGCTACCTTGCAGACAGTCCTCAGAAAGATGCCGCCCTGCAGGGAAAAATCATTCCGCCAACCGTGCTTTACATTGATTCTGAATCTATTGTGTTTGGTACGGAAAAAAAGACAATTTCATTTTCAGAAGGGGCAGAATATGCGCTTAAAATGGGCTTTCCCCTTCCAAAACCGCTCAAAGAAAGGGAGGTTTACGTTACCTGCATGGTGACAAAAACTTTTACCGATGATTCAGATACAAAATGCTGTGCAGTCTGCCGCTATACGTCAATTAAGGAAGAGGATGTGCGGTATCTTTCGGAGTGTATAAAAAAATCATAAGAGGCTCTTGATGAAGCGTATATAAAAACTGATTATGGAAAACTGCAGAAGAAATCTTTTGAAATTACACTAAAAAAATATTGTCTTTTTAAATTTAAGAATCTTAGAGATGATTTAGACGAATATTGGTATATGGATGATGATATTGTTTCTGATTTTAATAATACTTATGCCGGAATTGAAAAAACTGCCCAATTAGCTTTGACAGATCGACAATGGGCAGAATTCTGTCTTGGTGACAAAAAGTATTTTTGTGTGGAAAGGGGCGAGTCAGGCGTCTATTTAAAAGATCTTGGTGCAGGTGATACTCCTTATATCAGTACTCAAACAGATAATAATGGAATTACAGGGTATAAAGATGTCTGCAATAGATCAGAAAATCTTATTTCTCTCGCTAATTAGTTTTATCTTTCGGAGTGCCGCCGCTCGTTTTCTCTGTAGCCGCTTCTTTTTCTTCTTTGGGCTTGCCGCCGATGAGAATGGCAATGGGTTTGAGGTATGAAATGTTTTCGCAGATAATCTTGATGATTACCATGATGGGAACGGCAATGAGCATGCCCACAAATCCCCACATCCAGCCCCAGAGGGACAGGCTTACCAGAATGATGAAGGGAGATATGCCAAGGTTTTGCCCCTGAACACGAGGTTCTATAATGCTTCCGATAATCATGTTAATAGCAAGCATTAAAACCGCAACATAGATGATTATACCCCATGAGGGATAGAATTGCACCAATGCGAAGAGAACGGTTAAAACGCCGGAAATGATAGAGCCAAAGGTTGGAATGAAATTAAGCAGAAATGCCAAAAATCCCCACACCAAGGGAAACTTTAGATGTACAATCAGGCATCCAAGGGTTACCAGTGTACCGGTTGCCGCCGACATGATGAACTTGATGAAAATGTAGCGGGTAACGTCAGTAACGATATTACGGGCAATCTCCTTTACTTTTTCCGATTCAGTGCCTTCTTCTTCAAAGGCCTTACGGATTTTTTCCTTGGTGGCATTCATTTCTGCGAGCAAAAAGACGGAGAAAAGCACAACCAAAAGCAGATTGCGGGAAAAGTTGTAAATGATGTTGGTAAAACTCAGCGCATATTTACCTATGGTGTTTCGGATTGAAATATGACTCCACATGTTTTCTACAAAGGTCATATCCGTATTTACCTCAACCTTAAATTCTTCGGCAATGCGGGCATAAATCGTGTTCAGTCGTTCTTCATAGGCAGGAAGGGATTCCATAATTGAGCTGAATCCCGTTGTGAGGATGTTTGCCAGGGAAACAATAAGTCCAAAAAAAACGATAAAGACTACGAGAATGGCAAACCACCAGGAAAAATGCAGCTTTTCATTGAGTTTTTTGATAATAGGATAAAACACAAGAGAAAGCAGCACGGACACAACAACCGGCAGTACAACTGATGCCGTTAGTTTTAAGATTGCACCTACTGCAATTGCGCTCAGAAAGAGGAGAAGCAGAAATATACCGCGGGTTGAAGTGTTTTTTTCTGGCATTTACTTTTTCACCGTGTGATAAACCGGGTCAGCAATTTCCTTCTTTGGGCCGATTTTATCAAATCCGCAGAAGGGAACCAGTGCCGGCGGAACAGTGATTGAACCATCTTCGTTCTGGTAGTTTTCAAAAATTGCAAGCATGGCACGACCAACAGCAACGGCCGTTCCGTTCAGCATATGCACATACTTGTTCTTTCCATCATCATCGTGATACTTGACGTTCAGGCGGCGAGCCTGGTAGTCAGTACAGTTTGACGTTGAGGTTACTTCGCCATAGTCTCCGTCAGGACTTTCCGCAGTTGCGCGACCGGGCATCCATGCTTCCAAATCCCACTTGCGGTAGGCAGGAGCACCAAGGTCTCCAGTGCAGGTATCAACAACACGGAAGGGCAGTCCCAGTCCGCTGAAAATTTCTTCTTCAATCAGACGCAGTTTTTCGTGAATCCTGTCGCTGTCTTCTGGAAGACAGTATACGAACATTTCCACCTTGTCAAACTGATGGACGCGGTACAATCCCTTGCTAAAGTGACCTGCTGCACCTGCTTCGCGGCGGAAACAGTGCGAAAGTCCGCAGTAGAAGAGCGGCAGGCTTTCTTTTTTGAGGATTTCATCTGAATGAAAGCCGCCCAGCGTGATTTCTGCTGTCGCAACGAGACAAGTGCCTTCTTCCTCGATTGCATAGACATTGCTTTCGTTTCCGCGGGGGTTAAAGCCGATGCCTTTAAGGATTTCTTCCCTGGCGACATCCGGCGTGATGAAGGTGGTAAAGCCATGCTTACGCAGGATGTTCAGGGCATACATAATCAGGGCTTCTTCCAGAAATACCGCTTCGTTTTTGAGATAGTAGAATTTCTGTCCAGAAACCTTTGTTCCTCGGTCAAAGTCAATCAAATCAAGGCTTTCGCCCAGTTCTACGTGGTCTTTGGGCTTAAAGGCGAACTTGCGGGGAGTGCCAACTTTCTTGACTTCCAGATTTTCGGTATCAACTTTTCCAACGGGAACGTCAGGATGAGCCATGTTGGGAATCTGGCGGCCGGCTTCGTCAAGTTTTACTTCTACTTCGGCAAGATGTTTTTCCATGTCGGCAATCTTGTCTTTGAGAGCCTTTCCCTCTGCGATGTATTTCTGACGGGTGTCATTGTCCAGTTTTTGCTTCATTGCGGCAGCATTTTCATTGCGCTTCTGCTGCAAGGTCTGTAATTCCGTTGTAAGTGCAGTTCGCTCATCATAGAGTTTTACCACGAGGTCTGCATCTGCCTGCATATTGCGGTTTACGATATTCTGCTTTACCGCATCCAGATTTTCTTTGATAAATTTGTAGTCAAGCATTTCTTTTGTCCTTTAATCTATCTTACTGTTTTCTCTCTTTTATTTCAATTCAAATGTTGCATCCACCGTAACGGTAAAATTGACTTTGCCGCTCTGCACCGGTGTATTTGAGTCTCCTGCTGCAGCGGATTCAAACATGGCGTTTCCGTAGGTTTTTGCAAGGGGTGCATTGTACGAATCCTTTACTTCTTCAATTTTGAGCACCTTGCCCAGTTCCGAACCCGTTGTGCCTGCAATCAGTTTTGCCGCTTCCTGTGCGTTCTGTACTGCTGCCGTTCTTGCCTGCTTGATTGCCAGTTCTGGATTTGAGACAGAGAAGGTGAGGGAAGAAAGGGAATTTGCTCCCGCCTTGATTGCCGCGTCGATAATGGTGCTGGCAAGTTTTTTGTCTTTGAGGTAAATCTTAATTTCGTTTGAAACACGGTAGTCACCCGCAACGCGACGGTCTTTTACATAGTCGTATTCCTGAAAAATCGTATAGTTTTCGGTGGAAATGGAATCCCGTGAACCGCCTGCCGCAATGACTGCGTCCTGTACTTTGTTCATCTTGTCTGCATTCTGGCTTGCTGCTGTTCCCGCATCTTTTGCCGTTGTAATCACGGAAAGGACAATAATGGCCCGGTCTGCATCCACTGGAATGGAACCTGTGCCACGAACGCTGACAGTGCGTTTTCCCGCTGGATACTGGCGCACGATACATGATGTAGAAAGAAGTGCGAATAGTGCTGTTGCAAGCACGAAAAATGATTTTGTTTTCATAAAAATCTCCCATAAAAAGTCCGCGTGAGCGGTCGTTAGGTTTTCCGCATACCGCAGTCAACCTATCTAATTTCTATATAAAACCGCTTCAAATAAATGATTCGGTTGTTTGCCTTTCCCCAGAGTGAACTCATGGGATAATTTTTTGTGAGCGACTCATAGGAGTCGATTGCCGAGCGAATGTTCTTGACACTGGATTCTGCTTCCCATATCTGACCTTGCAAAAAGAGTGCCTCGTCAATTTTGCTGCTCGCATCCTGCAAGTATCGCTGCACTTGATCCAGAGCCGTTTCGTACTGCTGGGCGGCATAAGAACGTTTTGCCTGTTCCAGCAAATCCAAATTGCTTTCATCCTCACTTGTCGGTGAGGCAGTTGCAGAAGAAGTGTCTGATGTGTTCTGAGTACCGCCGTAGGAGGGTGCCGTAGAGATTGTCTTTGAGTCACCTGCAGGAGATGATTCCGTTGTCTGTATGACCGTTTTTACCCCCTTGTCTTCAGGAGCGGGAGTGGGGGAAGTTGAAGAAGACGCAGTTTTTTGTCTGCTGTCTGCCTCTGCCTTTTGTCCAACCTGCGCAGTCTCTGTGTTTTCATTTCCTGTTGCAGCCTGATTTGCGCTTTCCCCTGCGGCAGCCATTGGAGTGGAAACGATGTTTTCATAGGACTGTCGAGTTTGTCGGGTCGGCTTTGGCGGGACGACTTCTGCATAGGCTGGGGCAGAGGCACGGACTCCTGCCTTGGCACTTTCATTTTCGATGGTTACGGCAAGATAGTCGTCAATGTATTGACCGGTGAGCGCATCGTTTTTGTAAAAGTGCAGGAGCGTTGTGCCACTCTTACGGGAACGCAGGGTAAAGGTGGTGTCAGCAGTACCCAGTTTTCGTCCAAAATAACTGAAAATCGGCTGCTTTTTCTGGTCACGGTTTTCTTCTGCCTCACCCAGATAGACCCAGCCGCTTCCAGGATAGACAATATCCAGATACTGATTGTTCTTTATGGTTACGGAGCGTGAAGGCACTGCCTTTTGTGCTGCAAGGGGAATTACTGCGGCTTCTGCTTCGCTTGATGCACTGTCGTCCTCAGCGGAAGCGGCGGTAACTGCACTCGCATTTGGGGGAGACATGCTTTCTGCTTCGGCAGTCTGCGTGTTTTGCGGTGAAAGCGGCTGACTTGATGGCCTTGGGGCAGTCGTCTCATTTGTTTTGAGCGTTTCCGCCGCGCTTGCATGGGGAGACCGTGGAGATGGCTGGCTTCCCCCTGACTGGGCAGGAGTTTCTGGCTGCGGTGTCAGGTCATTGTTTGTCACCATGCTGCCAGATGCCTGTACATCGGTGCTTTCTGCCGCTGCTTGCTGGACTTGTCCGTTGGTATTCCTCTTCAGGGTCTGCTCGTTGCTGCCTGCCTGCGTCACCCCATTGCCACTTGTCTGCTGCACGGGTGAGGTTCCCTGGGCTTCTGCTTCGTTTTCTGCCAAGGCATGATTGGTGCTGGTATCGTATTCTACCGCAGGAGCGTCCAATACTTCCGGCTCATTTACGTGACTTGAATCTGTCATTTCGTCATCTTCCACAGGTTTTGCCTGAATCACGTCTTCCTGGGCTACCATTTCAAGACTTTCTTCTGCATTCTGTTCGCTTTCGGCTTTGTCGCTCTGTGTTGAAACGGTATTTGTGTCCTGCTCCTGACCGTTTTTGTCAGACTGTGCGGGAGAGTCGGGCGTATTCGTCTGTGGCGAACTGTCAGCAAGCGCTACCGTATCTGCCGCCGCGCTTTTTGTTGTTCCACATCCCGCCAGCACAAGCAAGCATGTGACCGACATCATAAAACAAAATTTTTTCATCACGGTGCGGCTCCTATAATGTCAGAAACAATAGCATCGTTTGCCTTTTCCAGATTTTTCAGCGTTTCTTCATCGGGCTTGGTAAACCAAGGCTCTACATCTTCTTCTGTCCATGCGTTTTTTATTCTGCGGGAAGGATAGTAGTCTTTTTCACCTTCGGGTGCAGCGGGAATCAAGAGTTTTGCATCAGCAGAGAAAGGCTCTGTGCGGAATGTCTGGGCGGAAGCCGCAGGCTTTGAGGTCTGAATCATGAGGATTACCATTGCCGCAAAAAAAAGCAGGACGAATATGCCAATCATTGCGGAAATCAGCGGCTTTTCATGTATGAAATCTCGGACTGTATCACCCAGAGTATCAAAATCCATCAGACTATGCCTCGGTTACTCCTGCAGAATTTTCACTTTCCTGGGCAGCCTCAGCAGTGTCTGTTTCATTTTGGGCGGCAGCGGCTTCCATTGCTTTTTTGTCTTCAGCGGTTGCGGCTTTTTCCAGTTCCTCTGCTTTTTTGTCGGCTTCCAGCTTAGCCTTGGCATCTGCCTTTGCTTTCTTTGCGGCAAGTTTACGCAATTCAATCTCGGGGTCAGTTATAGTGCCGTCCGGATTGTGAATGCGTTTTGCCGGCCGTGGAGGAATGTACACGTCGGTTTCCGGCTCCACGTCTTCCTCTATAAATTCTTCGCTTTCCTCAAAGTCGTCTTTTATCGGCTCCTGATCGAGGCGCATGGTAATGATTTTGCTTACGCCGCTTTCTTCCATTGTAACGCCCAGCATGGTTCGTGCACCCATAACAGTCTTTTTGTTGTGGGTAATCACAATATACTGAGACAGCTTTGCAAATGAGCGCAGGGCCTGTACAAAACTGGAAACATTCTTGTCGTCCAAAGCAGCATCAATCTCGTCCAAAAGACAGAAGGGTGAGGGACGTACCTGATAGGTTGCAAAAAGCAGGGCAACGGCGGTCATGGTTTTTTCGCCGCCGGAAAGCAGGGCGATATTCTCCATCTTTTTTCCCGGTGGCTGTGCCAGAATATCAATACCGGTTGTAAGCACGTTCTGCGGGTCAACCAGACGTAATTCTGCCCGTCCACCCACAAAGAGGCGGCGGAACATATTGTGGAAATTCTTCTTGATTTTATTGTAGGTGTCCAAAAACATTTCGGTTGATTTGGACTTGATTTCCTCGGAAACGCGGATAAGATTTTCCAGAGACTTGTTGGTGTCGTCAAAACTTGCCTGTAACTTTTCGTAGCGTTCCTTCTGCTCGCCAAATTCTTCGGGAGCCATCAAGTTTACCTGACCCAGTGATTTCAGTTCCTCTCTGGCTCCGTTCAGTTTTTCCCTGATAAGTACAGCAGGTGTGTTGATTTTATACATGCGTTCCTCAAATTCCATGAGGTCGCGGGAGTGGGTGTCGATAAAGTTCTGCTTGATGTTCTTGATGTCGTTGTCGCTGGTAACCAGATCAAGGGTGAGTCTTTCATACTGGCTCTGATACTTTGACTGTTCTTCCTGTTTTTTGCGGAGGGCATTCTGTTTTCCGCTTACGCTTGAATTGCACCTGTCGATTTCATCATTCAGGTCGCTGATGTTTTTAACGCATTCCCGTCCCCGTTCCTCAATTTGTGCAAGGGCAGTCTGAATCTCATAAATCTGGTCGTCAAATTCTTCCTGACGCTTCTGTTCTGCATACAAATCATCTTCGGTCTGACGAAGGGTGCTCTGTTCGCTGGCCAGGGAACGGCGGAGAATGTCTGCCTGCTGTTTTGCCGCATCAATCTGGGCCCGCATGGTGCCTTCATTTACGCGGAGTTTTGCCAGCGTTTCTTTGTATTCGTCAATTTTTCCCGCCAAATCGGTGTTTTGATTGCGGTAATCGGTGATGCGTTCCTGAATCGTCACGATTTTCTGGGCATTTTGACTGATTTTGTTGTCAATTTCCCGCTTTTTGGTGATGATGCCTTCAGGAGAAAGGAATTCGTCAATAAAAGCCGGCATGGTGGCGGCATAGTTTTCTACTGCATCTTCAATGTTCTTGATAAGGGAGGCGATTTCTTCCAGTGCGCTTACGGCATCGGAGGCAAATTGAGTACATTCGCTTTCCGAGTGTCCCTTGATTGCCGCAAAATCGGAGAAAATGTTCTTGCGACCGTCGGCATAAATGCGGAGTTTTCCGATAGCGGCGGTAAGTTGCTCCTTTGCCTTGCTGCTTTCTGCTGAGGAAAAGCCTGAGTCTCGGAGTTTTGCATCCAGTTCGGTTACGATGTCTTCCGTAATTGCCGTGAGTTCTTTTTGAAAGTCTGCGCGTTCATCGTTGAGTTTTTCAATTTCCAGCGCGCTTTCATCGGCACGACGGCGGTTTTCGTCAATCTGACTGGAGGCCGTGGTGATGTTTTCCTGAAAAGAATTGATGTTTTTCTGCACGTCATCCAATTGCTTGGTCTTTGCATGCAAGTCTGCTTCCTGCTCATCAATTTCTTCGTTCAGGTCATCAATGCGGTCTTGAATAGCCTTTTTGTGGACTTCCAGCTGACCGATTTTTTCCTTGATGACGCCAACCTGCAAATTGAGTTGCTTTGCCATGTCCAGCTTGCCGGTTTTATCGGTCTGAATCTTTACCAGTTCCTGCTGCAGCTCAGTCATCTTGTTCTGCAGGTCTTTGATTTTATCGTTGTTTTCTGTAAGCGTGTCCAGAATCTGCTGAATTTCTTCCTGCACGGCATTGCGCTTTTCTTCCGTTTCCTTGAGCGCGTTTTCGTGGCGGGCCTTGTTCTGGGTAAAGTCCTTGAGCTTTAGGAGCTGGATGTCCAGTTCGTAGTTGAAGATGTCTTCCTTAAGCTTGCGGTATTTTATCGTTTTTTCGCTCTGGACTTTGAGCGTTTCATAACTGCGCTTGTTCTCTACCAAAGCCACTTCTATCTGGGCAAGATTTTGCCGGGTGCGCTCCAGTTCTCGTTCTGCCTCAGCACATTCCGCCTTGGAACGACTGATACCGGCTGCCTCCTCAAAAAGATAGCGGCGGTCTTCAGGCTTGCTGGAAAGAATCTGGTCGATTTTTCCCTGCTCCATAACGGAGTAGGCCGCTTTACCAACACCAGTGTCCATAAAGAGTCGGCGGATTTCTGTAGGTCCTACCTGGCGGTTGTTGATGAAGTATTCGTTTGTTCCGTCTCTGAATAGGCGGCGTTTTATGGCGATTTCTGAGTCTTCCAGCGGAAGCAGGCCGTTTTCGTTGGAGATTGTGAGGGTTACTTCGGCGATGTTAAGGGGAGGACGGCTTTCGGTTCCGTTAAAGATAACGTCCTCCATGGAACCTGCGCGCAGATTTTTTGCTTTATTTTCTGCCAGAACCCATTTTACCGCATCCACGACATTGCTTTTGCCGCAGCCGTTTGGACCGAGCAAGGCTGTAATGCCGTCTGCAAATTCAACATGGGTTTTGTCGGCAAATGACTTAAAACCGTGTATGTCAAGACTTTTTAAGAACACTCACATATCCTCGTAAACAACTTTATATCTTTATCATTATAACGAGAATCTCTTTTGATTTCAATATATATGCCCTTTTGTTCACAGGGCAAACGCATTATAGATATCGTGCTTGCATATCGGCTGGACAAATGAAATGCATGTGCAGCAAAAAGGCTACCGTTGCAGCGTGTCAAGCAAGCCCCGCGGTTGAGC
>ERZ842401.2257-NODE-2257-length-25995-cov-16.753470_pt1 | contig 25995 bp, 26 predicted proteins | sample MGYA00521270_ERZ842401 | MGnify/ENA primary metagenome ERZ842401 (study PRJEB31892, sample SAMEA3878208) | bioreactor metagenome | biome: Moose rumen | place: Sweden | collected 2011-10 | study: EMG produced TPA metagenomics assembly of the PRJEB12797 data set... | reverse complement strand
AAGGTTCATCATATTTTTGAGAAAAAACGACAAACAGAGTGAACTTTTTCTCAAAGATGTGACATAAAAGAAGGCTTGTAAGCCAATGGAATTAAAAAGTTGTCTAAAGGCTTGGAGGTATCGAAAATAATTCCTATATTTGCACCATACGACAAAATAAGCAAGAAGATATATGCCAGAAGTTTTTAGATTCTACGGATTCTCGTTCTTTTTTTACAGCAAAGAACATGAGCCTCTTCACATACATGTAGACGAGAATGCCGATATTATCATCAAACGATGGAAAGAATATTTTGAAAGATAAGGAGGACTGTTATATGAAAATTAAGGAAGTTTGGTTTGATGCCGACTACATTTATGGCAGAGACGAAGAGAACCGTGAATATAAACAATCGCTGCTGTGGTATCCACGACTACGTCAGGCAAATGATGAAGAGCGTAGCAATCATACGTTTAGCTTGAGCGGTATTCATTGGCGGAATCTGGATGAAGATATCAGTTTCGAGAGCTTTGAATATGAGGATGCCGAGCCGAGTAGCTTGCAACGTTTCTTCCTCACGCATAAGGAAATCAATGTTGCCGAGTTCGCCCGTCGAATGGGGATGAATCCTACATTGCTACGAAACTATATCAATGGATTCAAAAAACCTTCGAAAGAGCGTGAGCAGGAAATATTTGAGCAGATTCATAAATTAGGGGAAGAGCTTGCCGCAGCCTAACAGCCTATTGATAGGCACGCATAATTATCTTATAAAAACCAGCCCACAATGGCATAAGAACCATTGTGGGCTGTAGTATGTGAAAAACTCAATAAGACGTGTTATGCTTGCGGCTGCACTTTAGGCTGCTGAGCCTTGCTTGCGAGTTCCTTCAGTTTGTCCTTTCCCTTGAAGGCAAATACCCAAATGAGGAAACCGGCAAGAGCCAACAGTCCGATGCCAAGTAGCGGACGATAGAAAAGCCATGCTATAGCTATCACGATGAGTGACCATACCACACCTACTACCGAGCATACCATACCTACACCCCATCCTACGATATTTGCAATGAACGGCACAACCTTCAGAATAGTCTCAAGTATTCCGAAGATACCCTTCAGTCCACTGATTACGAGAATCACACCTACGATTCTGAAGAGCCATAATGTAATATTGTTTGCGCTATGCTCACTGTCATAGATCTCATCAACATCCTGCTTTCCCATTCTCAGTGTTGAGAATTTCTTGCCATTCTTTGCCTTATAGTCCTTGAAAGTATCACCGCTCACCTTGGCAATGATGGTAACCATTGCAGGTACGGTCTTCTCAAATGTTATACGCATATCGCCAACCTGCGGACTATTAGCCGACTGTCCGAAATAAAGCACGTTTCCAGCCTGATGGACAAAGTCATAGTCTTTCTTGTTTTCTTGTGGGATAGAGTCGGCGACGACGGTCTTTACAGAGTCGCTGACGGCAGCGGTCTGTGCAGTAGTCTGTTGTTTGAGGGCACCTGCTCCATTATATTTAATGTAAATGTCCTTACAGGACTTATCCCAAGCCTGCATGTTCTGGTCATCGATGGCAAGGACGACAGGTTCCTGTGCCCTGATACTTCTTATCTGACCTTCATTGAGCTTGTATGCTCCGAAAGAGACATTCTCTGCCCACTGATCCTGGTTCTCTGCGGTATAGAGTACATAGTTTTTGTTCTGATAAGCCGGATCATGGAAAGATGAGGACTCAACCGGTGAGCCAACCCATTCCTTACTATACGTGTAGGTAGTCACCTGTTCCTGTTTACCTCCCAGCTTGTCACGGGTCTCAGTCTTTGAGTGCTCAACCCACTGGTAATACTCTACCCTTCTGCGCAAGCTGATGGCAGTGGCTCCTATTCCGAAGTCTTTGTCAACAAGTGAGTCGTTAGTCGTAGCGACAGCTGACGCATGTACGAGCTCACCGTCATACTCAGGGTTGATTTTACTTACACTCTCCATTTCGACAGTAACCCCTTGGGCTTCATTAAGCATTTTGTCTGTCTTGACAGCCCTACCTTCGTTCCACCACAACAGAGCGGTAGCCGCGATAAATAGCAGCAGTCCCATACCGATACCACCGAGTGAGTTACCTAACCGTGTACCATAGCCGATTGTTTTAGTTTCTTGATAAGCCATAATAGATAATTTATAGTTTTAATATAAAAATGCTTTGCAAAGATACGATTAAGTGAGCATAATTCAAAATAAAAATAGGTTTTTATTTTTATTATCGAACGAAAGTATCTTCTTCAAAGATACGATTAAGTGAGCATAATTCAAAATAAAAGTGGATTTTTATTTTGATTATTGAAAATTAATTGAATAAATATTTTGTTGTTTCTGTAATAATAACTACCTTAGCACCGTATAATAAAAACATATTAATTATGGAGATAAGCAATGCCATAGCCGGCACTTTGGAGTCCGGTGACATCATGATTCAAATTGAGCCTTCTGAAAAGGAAGGTCTCCAGGTAGAGCTGGAGAGTACTGTGGCTTACCAGTTTGGAAGCCAGATAAAAAAAGTAATAGTAGAGACCCTTGAGCAACTCGACATCAAAGATGCCATTGTCAAGGCTACAGACAAAGGTGCTTTAGACTGTACTATCCGCGCCCGTGTCACCGCCGCCGCGGTACGCGCCACGGGTAAGGACGTATGGAAATAATTATTTGCTACTTAAAACAATTAGAGATATGCAACGGCTAAGAAGAACTATGATGTTTGTACCGGGCAATAATCCCGGTATGATGCAGGATGCGTTCATTTATGGTCCTGACTCTATAATGCTTGACCTTGAGGATTCCGTCACCATGGCAGAGAAAGATGCCGCACGTCTACTCGTCTATCATGCCTTGAAAACCATTGATTATGGTGATACCGAGATGGTAGTGCGCATAAACCCATTGAGTACCCCTTACGGAAAGAAAGACGTTGAGGCTGTCGTGAAAGCTGGAGTTGACGTTATCCGTATGCCTAAGACCGAGACTGCCGAGGAGGTGCGCGAGGTAGAGAGAGAGATTGAGAAGGTTGAGGAAGAGATTGGATGCCTTGGACGCACAAAGATTATGGCAGCCATCGAGAGTGCCCTTGGAATTGTAAATGCTTATTCCATTGCCACAGCCTCGAAGCGCATGATGGGCATAGCATTAGGTGCGGAGGATTATTGCGCGAACCTTAAGACCCAACGCACACCTGGCGGTGACGAGCTTCTTCTCGCTCGTGAGACAATTGTCGTCGCTGCCCGCGCAGCAGGTATCGATGCTCTTGACACTGTATACTCCAATCTCAACGACATGGAGACTTTCCGTAAGGAAGTAGAATTGATAAAGACCCTTGGATTCGACGGTAAATCAATTATCAACCCACGTCAGATTCAGATAGTCAATGAGGTCTTTGCCCCAAAGGAGAAAGAGATAGAGAAGGCACAGACCATCCTCGCCGCAATCAAAGAGGCGGAGAAGAGAGGATCTGGTGTTATTTCCGTCAACGGCAAGATGGTTGACCGCCCAGTGGTGCTTCGCGCCCAACGCACCATCGACCTTGCCATAGCCTCTGGATTAATCGAAAACGGACTATAAACCTTTGAAAGGTACATATTTAAAATCAGTAATGATCATGGAGCACTATATTAACAATAGAATAACACAGATAGAAGAAGCTGCCAAAAAGCTCAACAAACCAGTATACAAGGAACGTGACATAAAAAAAGATACCGCGCCACGCACTGACTGGCTCACCAACTCCCACAAGGTAATGAGTCTGGAAGAAGCTATTCGCAAGAGTGGTCTTAAAGATGGAATGACAATATCGTTCCATCACCATTTCCGTGCCGGTGACAAAGTGGTGAATATGGTTGTCGACAAATTGGCGGAGATGGGTTATAAAGACCTGCATCTTGCTGCATCCAGTCTTATTGACGTTCATGAGCCACTTATTGAGCACATCCGTAATGGGGTTATCACCCGCATCTCAACATCCGGTCTGCGTGGAAAGCTGGCAAAGGAAATATCTCACGGACTACTGAAGGAGCCTGTAATATTCCGGTCACACGGCAGTCGCGGAAGTGCTATTGCCAGCGGTGAGCTACATATTGACGTGGCGTTTCTTGGTGCCTCATCAAGTGACCCTATGGGAAATGCCTGCGGCTACTCACGCTCGGAAAATGCCAAGTCTATCTGCGGCAGTATCGGTTATGCCCTTCCGGACGCTGAGAACGCCGACAAGGTCGTGATACTTACCGATGACCTTGTTCCCTACCCCAACCGTCCATCAGGAATCTCTGAGCTTGATGTCGACTTTGTCGTACCTGTAGAGTCTGTCGGCGACTCCTCAAAGATTTCCTCTGGAGCTATACGTGACACCAAGAACCCTCGTGACATACTCCTTGCACAACAAGCAGCGAAAGTAATAATAAACAGTGGCTATTTCAAGAACGGCTTTTCTATCCAGACCGGTTCCGGCGGAGCCTCGTTAGCTGCCGTGAAATATATCCGGCAGAGCATGATAGACCAGAACATTAAAGCCAGCTTTGCACTTGGAGGCATCACCGCCCACATGGTAAAGATGCATGAGGAAGGACTGATAGAACGCCTTATGGATGTACAGTCATTTGACAAAGTTGCCGCCGAGTCTCTGAAGAACGACCGCATGCACAAGGAGGTGTCATCGGTGGAATACGCAAGCGCACAGGAGCCTGGCTCAGCAACCCACTTCCTTGACATTGTCATACTCTCAGCTCTTGAGGTTGACGTCGACTTCAACGTAAACGTACTGGTGGGAAGCGACGGTATCATACGCGGAGCCATCGGAGGACATCCCGACACTGCCGAGGATTCAGCCTTGTCAATAATAGTATGTCCACTGTTACGCGGACGTATCCCTTGCATTGTAGACCATGTCACAACTCTCATCACCCCTGGCTCAAGCGTAGATGTGGTGGTAACGGAATATGGCATTGCCGTAAATCCACGACGTCCGGAGATAGCCGAACGGTTAGAGAAAGCTGGTCTGCATGTTGTTGACATAGAGTCACTGAAAAAACGTGCCGAAGATATCATCGGTCACGCCGATCCTCTTCCATTTGGCGATAAAGTCGTAGGCATCGTATTAAACCGCGACGGCTCTGTCATGGATGTAATCATGAACATAGAGGACAAATGACGGAGATCACACTGACACAACTACTTGACAGCCGTGACGCACGCCAACAAAAGCAGAAGGAACTGCTGCGGCAGTACAGTCGTACCTTGGTGTGCCTCACGGTTGTCTTCCCTGGTAGTGTAAAGCGTACAGAAAACTCATTAATAGTTGCTAACGCTGCCATGGCAGCACTTCAGCAATGCCGCGACTGCAAATTTACCGTTATTGAGGAACATGACCTGGATACTGGATTCGAAGGTTACCTGCTTTCTCCTCTTTCTGCGAAAGAAACCAAGCGTATCACTTGCGAGCTGGAAGAGTGCCATCCATTAGGCAGGCTCTTCGATATTGATGTCATCACACCCGAGTGTATACCTATAAAAAGAGAAGATGTGGGTTTCGCCCCACGCCGATGCCTGCTATGCGACAATGAGGTCCGCTATTGCATGAGAAACAAGACACATACACAAAAGGAACTCCTTTCACGAATCAATGAGATTGTTGACGAGTATCAACAATGACGAATTAAAAAACGATTTTTAATTAATTCTTCATTCATAATTCTTCATTTAAATATGTACAATGAATATGAAATACACCCCATGCCCCTTTCGGTAAAGCCGTGCCGCATGCGTGTGGAACGGTTCCTTAACGAGAACGGTCTTCGGCTGGATGAAGTGGAATACTATGCTTGCGTGTTCAAACAGGGCAATGACGAGGAAATCCTTGCTGGCGGTGGCTTGTATCATGACATTATTAAATGTGTTGCCGTCAATGACAAGATGAGGGATGAGGGATTCAGCAGCCGACTGGTATCACACCTTATAAGTGAAGCCTCATCACAAGGTTACGACAGCGTCAAGGTCTTTACGAAACCAGAAAACCTACACATCTTCGAGGGACTGGGGTTCCGGCAGATAGCCAATGCACCAAAAGCTATACTTATGGAAAACGGACATGGATTGCGCAACTACTGCAACTTTCTATCCAACAGAAGACGCTACGGTAAAAGTGGTGTTATCGTCATGAATGCCAATCCTTTCACTCTTGGACACCGCTACCTTATTGAGCAGGCAGCCAAACAAGTTGATTGGCTTCATGTCATCGTTGTAAAAGAAGACTCCCGTCCATGGCGGGAGTCTTATAAAACATTGTCCAATAGTCTTCCGCCGCAGACGGAAGACTCCCGTCCATGGCGGGAGTCTTATAAAACATTGTCCAATAGTCTTCCGCCGCAGACGGAAGACTCCCGTCCATGGCGGGAGTCTTATAAAACATTGTCCACTTCTCTTCCGCCGCAGGCGGAAGAGAAGTCGGAGTTTCCGTACGAGGAAAGACTTGAGATGGTTAGAAAGGGCACCGAAAAGATAATGAACGTAATGGTATGTGAGGGAAGCAGCTATGCTGTCTCAGCCGCTACCTTTCCCACGTATTTTCTCAAAGAACTCAATGATGCCAGCGACACACAGATATGCCTTGACCTTGACTTATTTGTTCACTTCATCGCACCACATCTCGGTGTAAATATAAGATTTATCGGAAGTGAACCAACTGATTCTCTTACAAACAGATACAACCAGTTAATGCATCAGATATTACCATCTTACGGATATAAAGTTATAGAGATACCAAGGTTGGAGTACCATCAATGGCGGCAGTCTAAAGAAACATCATCTGTGAGCCTTCCGCCTGCGACGAAAGATTACATCTCAGCATCTACGGTACGCAAGTTGCTGCATAAAGGCAACCTGAAACAAGCCGCCGCACTTGTACCAGAATCCACCATACCTTTCCTCATAGCGGCTCAGGCATCCATGGCACTTAAAGCTGAACTGAATACGACCCCAAAGCCAGGACTTGTAGACAAGGCTGACAACGGGGCTCATAAAGACATGGATTATCCGCTGATGCTTAAAAGCATCAATGTTCTACGTCCTTTTTTCCGGAAGATTGCAGAGTTAAGAGTGACAGGCGACATGGAATCTACTGTATCGTCTTTACAGAAGATTGGGCTTGAGGCTGAACAAGCTATGCTTGACGCCACCAATGGGGTAAATACTCATAAAGGTGCCTTGTTCTCTCTCGGCATAACGGCTTTTGCTGCAATGTCTCTGTTGCATAATGAGCAAGACATTACCGCTTCCGCCCTTCAGAAAACAATTACATCTATAGCAGCACTCTTTCCTGTACCTAAAGGCACACATGGTTCTAAGGTAAATGAAGAATTAAAAAAGTCCGTCTCTGGCGCTTTGAATAATGCACAACAGGGCTATCCAATGCTATTTGGCGACTGGCTTCAGCTCTATAGAGGACTTCATGGCGACAACTATCAGAATCATAAGACTCTTTTACATATAATGAGTATGCTCGACGACACCAATATCTATTATAGGAAAGGAGCCGAGACTGCCCAAAAGGTAAAAGAAGAGGCTAAAAAGCTTGAGGAAGAGTTCTCAATAAAGAAACTGCAATATATGAATGAGTGGTTTATCACCGAGAACATCTCACCTGGAGGCAGTGCCGACATGCTTGCTCTTACCATCTTCATTAATTATTTAATATCAACAGAAACGATAACGGGAGCCGGATAGTTGTCTATTATCTCCTTATTCGTCGAAACACGTATTGCCAAACGTCGAAAGTAATTTTGAAGGCACCAATCTTCTTCATAACTTTGCAACGTCAAAAAAAATGCAAAGTTACATAATCCTTTATAATCACCTAACTATCAGTTAGTTAGACTGTATGTACCTTTTTATCAAAGTTACATAAGATACATAAATGCAAAACAAGTTGTTTTGGTAGTATAAAGATACTCTTTTCGGTTCATGTAGATAGTCTCTTTTACACCAAAACAACTTGTTTTGGTCTACCAAAAACTTTCTTTCAGGTAATAAACAGAATCCTTGGGGCATGAGTTTGCCATTATATTCCATACGGATCAGCCTCCGTCCAAGCTCCATATCCGCACCTTTGGTAATTGCAACATCTTAGCATGGAATGCAAGACTTTTGCAATTAAATTACTTAAATACATGAAATTTATGATACTTTAAAAAAAGTGTCATAGTGACTAAATATCTTATATACAATTATTTACAATGAAATATGATACTTTATGCAAATTTTGATTTATAAAAAAAACAAAGGGAAAGGTCGAATATTTTCGGACTGTAATACATGTACCTGACGGTTACATAAATGATTTCCGACTATTCATCATCCAGACAAGCCGTTAATATTGTTCGGTGCTTTTTAACTTATAACCTTGAAACGGGCAAACTTTAAGAGAAGCTGTTTCGTACCCGCATTACGAAACTCCACAGTAGCTTTGGTATTCTCACCGCTACCTTCAAGTTTCAACACTGTTCCAACTCCAAAGCGTTGATGCTCAATAACATTACCTTCTTTAATAGAACTATTGCTTGAAGACGAGATAGACGATTGAACTGTCCTGCCACCATTCCCTATCGCCTCATTAACACGTCGCAGATTACCACCGGCACTCACAAGCTTACGCTTGAATGCCTCACTAAAGGGATCAATCGCAGCCTCGGGATGTCGCGGAGAGGTAATCTTAGGCTTTGGATCAGCGCGAAACTGTGAAGCCACCGGTCGTGAGTTCTGAATCCTCGAACTCATCTCCTGCCATTCATTACCCCATGGACGACTTCCTGTATATGGCTTGTTGTGCTCATAGTCTTCCGTCTGCGGCGGAAGACTATTAGACAATGTTTTATAAGACTCCCGCCAAGGACGGGAGTCTTCCGTTGCAGACGGAAGACTATTAGACAATGTTTTATAAGGACGTGCATCCTCCCCTTCCACTTTTATCAGCTGAGGATCAATGTCGTTAAGAAAGCGGCTTGGAGAGTCGAACTCCATCCTGCCATAGCGGAAACGGCTCTTGGCATTTGTAAGAATACAGTGCTTTTCAGCACGCGTAATTGCCACGTAGAACAAGCGGCGCTCCTCCTCAAGCTCTCTTTTTGAGTTTACAGACAGTTGGCTCGGAAAGATATTCTCCTCCAGACCTACGATAAAGACAGTAGGAAACTCCAGACCTTTTGCCGAATGGATTGTCATTAGAGAGACCTTACTGCTCTCGCCATCCTCGTATTCTGCCGTCTGTGGCGGCAGACTATTAGACATTGTTTTACTTGACTCCCGCCTCTGGCTGGAGTCTGCTGTCTGTGGCGGCAGACTATTAGACATTGTTTTACTTGACTCCCGCCTCTGGCTGGAGTCAAGGTCTGTAAGCAATGCCACATCTTGCAAGAAGTCAGACAAGAAGATTTCCTTCTCACGACCTTCTTCCTTTGCTATCTCCACAAAGTCCTGCATACCACTGACAAACTCCTCAAGGTTCTCCTGCCGGGCAATGGCTTCTGGCTCGTTAGAAGAATAAAGGTCGGCATATATGCCACTGACCTTGATAATCTCCTGTCCCAACACAAAGATGTCGGTCATTCCACTTTTAGTCTGAAAGTCCATCATCATATTTCGGAACGCCTCTATCTTTGACAAGGTACCGCGGTTTAGATCCAAACCATAATCCATAGGATGCGTGATAACATCCCATACCCCTACTTGATGTTTCTGCGAACATAAAAGTATTTTCTGAATGGTTGTATTACCTATACCACGTGTAGGATAGTTTATAACCCTTCTGAAAGCCTCTTCGTCGTTAGGATTGGCAACAAGCCTGAAGTATGCTATAATATCTTTTATCTCCTTCCGCTGATAGAACGACAAGCCACCATATATACGGTAAGGAATGCCCTTTTTACGCATCTCCTCCTCAAAAGCACGACTCTGCGCATTTGTACGATAAAGTATGGCAAAATCAGAATACTCACAAAGATCCTGCCTCTTTATCCGCTGAATCTCATTGCACACGATCATTGCCTCTTCCTTGTCACTATATGCCGGTTTGTAGATTATCTTTTCCCCCTCGGCATTATGACTGTATACATCCTTGTGTATCTGCCGCTGATTGTGGCGTATCAGGCTATTTGCCGCCTGCACGATACGCTGTGTGCTACGGTAGTTCTGTTCGAGTTTGAACATCCTGGAATCTGTGAAATGCTTCTGGAAGTCAAGTATGTTATCAATGTTGGCACCTCTGAAGGCATATATGCTCTGTGCGTCATCACCGACAACACATATTCTATGGTGCTCTTTTACCAGTTGAAGCACTATGGACTGCTGTGCGAAGTTTGTATCCTGATACTCATCGACGAGTACGAACTGGTATTGTTCGGCATATTTACGGCGTATGTCATCATTGTCACGGAACAGTCGGTATGTGTTCATAAGAAGATCATCAAAGTCCATTGCGTTTGCCTGCTCCAAACGAGCCTGATAAGCACTGTAAATCATACTTATTTCGGGCATCCGCGTTTCCGCATCACGCTGAAGGGCACTTCTGTCCAAAGCATAATCGGCAGAAGAGATGAGATGGTTCTTAGCCATCGAGATCCTGTTGTGTAACGTTGCCGGCTTGTATTTCTTCTCATCAAGATTCAATCCCTTGATGATATTCTTAATCAATGAGCGGGAGTCTGTCTCATCATAGATGGTGTAGTTGGCATTATACCCTATGTGCTCAGCCTCAATTCTCAAAATCCTGGAAAAGACGGAATGGAACGTTCCCATCTGAAGATACTGGGAACCTGCCTCTCCGACCAATCCGCCGATACGTGTTTTCATCTCCTTGGCTGCCTTATTGGTGAATGTCAGCGCCAAGATATTCCATGGTTTCATGCCTTGTTGTAGCAAAAAAGCTATCTTATAGGTAAGGACACGTGTCTTTCCTGAGCCTGCGCCAGCTATTACAAGTGACGGTCCGTCAACAAACTCCACGGCGGCACGCTGTGAGTCATTAAGCTGCGACAGAAAATCGGCATTAGAGGTCATTACTCCTGTATTAAGCATATTTCTTAGGTGCTTTTCTTTTCATTACTTTGACTTAAAAACAAGCTTCTTCGGCAATTTAACCCATTTGCGGTTCTCCACCATTTTTATAGTGGCGCCGTCTTCCTGCTTAAGGGTATAAGAACCGTCTTTGTTTAAGGTCAGAGTAGCGGTAAGGTCTTCCGAGCCGTAGTCATTGATAATTGACAGTGTGGCAACATTGTCTTTTACTTCGGCATCGGTAATGATCCACTTGCGGGTATCCTTTGTCGAACCGATATATCCGGGTACATTTCCAAAAATCTCCTCCTGCAATGGAATCTTTATACTGTTATCTATAAAGTCTATCGTCATCCAGACATGATATTCCTCATTGTCGATCCTGCACCTGAAGGGTGAGTTTTTTGTCCAAACGCTTTCCTGCGCCTGCATGCTTAATGTAAGAACAGACAAAAGCAATATTATTAGTTTCCTTTTCATCTCTTTTCCTTTTTCTTCAAAATTCAAAATGCAAAAATACTTCAAAGTTTGGTATTTACAAAATAAATCCATATCTTTGTAAACAATTTAATAAACTTTGTATAATATGGCAATCATAAAACCTTTCAAGGGTATCAGACCCCCAAAGAACCTGGTAGAGAGAATTGAAAGCCGCCCTTATGACGTCCTTGATTCTGAGGAGGCACGCGAGGAGGCTGGTAACAATGAGATGAGTCTTTATCGCATCATCAAACCGGAAATAAACTTCGAGCCGGGAACGAGCGAGTACGATCCTCGCGTATATGAGAAGGCTGCGGAGAATTTCCAGATGTTCCAGGACAAAGGATGGCTTGTGCAGGATGAGAAGGAGCAATACTACATCTATGCCCAAACCATGAACGGCAAGACACAATACGGCTTAGTTGTTGGCGCATATGTCAATGACTATATGACGGGTGTGATAAAGAAGCATGAGCTGACACGCCGCGACAAGGAAGAAGACAGGATGAAGCATGTACGGGTAAACAATGCCAACATCGAACCGGTGTTCTTCGCATATCCTGACAATGAAGTGCTCAACACCCTTATCATGCGCTACGCCGCCAGTGAACCGGAGTACGACTTCATTGCACCAATCGACGGTTTCCGGCATCAGTTCTGGTGTGTCACCGACGACAACGACATTGCGACTATCACAGAAGAATTCAGGAAAATGCCAAGCCTCTATATCGCCGACGGCCATCATCGGTCGGCTGCCGCAGCTCTCGTTGGTGCTGAGAAGGCAAAGCAGAACCCTAACCACCGTGGCGACGAGGAATACAATTACTTCATGGCTGTTTGCTTTCAGGCAAGCCAGTTGACTATCCTTGACTACAACCGCGTAGTGCAAGACCTCAACGGTCTTACTTCAGAGCAATTCATCGAGGCTCTGAAGAAAAACTTTACAGTAGAAGACAAGGGTACAAATATATACAAGCCTGCCAAGCTGCATGAGTTCTCACTTTACCTTGATGAGCATTGGTACTCACTCGTTGCCAAGGAGGGTACATACGACAATAATGACCCGATTGGAGTGCTCGATGTTGACATTTCCTCACGTCTGATCCTTGACGAGATCCTGAATATAGGAGACCTACGGTCAAGTAAGCGCATTGACTTCGTTGGCGGACTACGTGGGCTCGGAGAGCTTAAGCGCCGTGTTGACAGCGGTGAGATGCGTGCGGCACTTGCCCTTTATCCTGTCTCCATGCAACAGATTATGGATATTGCAGACAGTGGAAAGATCATGCCGCCAAAGGCAACATGGTTTGAACCGAAGCTTCGCTCAGGACTTGTGATTCACAAACTTGTATGACAGACGAATATAAAACAATAACAAATCAAATAAGCGAGGGATACTACACTGAGAAACGTAGTAAATTCCTCGCTTTTGCCCATTATGTCACCACTGTTGAGGAGATAAAGGACATCCTTGCCTCATACAGGAAGAAATACTATGACGCACGCCACGTATGCTATGCATATATGCTTGGCGCAGACCGGAATGAGTTCCGTGCCAATGACGATGGAGAACCAAGTTCCACTGCCGGCAAACCTATTCTCGGACAAATCAACTCCAACGAGTTGACAGATATACTGATTGTGGTTGTACGATACTATGGCGGAGTAAACCTCGGAACAAGCGGACTGATTGTCGCATATCGGGAGGCTGCCGCCGATGCCATAGCCCACTCCCAAATAGTAACAAGACAAGTAGAGGAGATTATTACCTATACATTCTCCTACCCTATGATGAACGATGTTATGCGCATCGTCAAGGATATGTCACCACGCATTGTCTCACAGATATATGACAACACCTGTGAGATAAAGCTTGCAATACGTAAGTCGGAAGCTGGGCAACTTAGAAACAGACTGGAGAAACTCGCATTTTAACACATACTAAATAAAAAAGCCATCCTTTCGGATAGCTTTCTGCGGTGCGTACGGGATTTGAACCCCTTTCGCACCTTATGTCCTTTGACCTGTGTGTCTCAACGACTTACAACAGGTTGTCTTCTTTAGCTTTCCCATTTTGAAGGTTTGGTAACATGGCAGTAACATTCTGGTGCTGTTTTATTTGCCGTTTATCACTCTGCGAACTTCGTTAAAGTTCATTGAAGAATGATTTGTTACCCACTACTTCAAACTTTTTGGCAACGGATTTCGGCTGGTTTCGGAATCGTCACCTTGACAACTTTACACCTAAAATTGCCAGCATTCAGATTAGCAAAAGTTAAGATTTGTTAATCTTTTATTCTTTGTCTAACCATGTCCCCTATGATTGGACAGGCTCGTCTTGACCTTTGCAAACCGTTTGAATAACTCAGGAAAAAAAACTACGTTTGATGTAGCTTCAAAACCCTAAAACATCGCAGCGGTTTATCTAAATGCGACGCAAAGGTACAAATAATTTTCAAAACTACCTCAGTAAAACGAGAAAAAATTTGTTAAAGACAAGAAAAAAGTTGATATGGCAAGGAAAAAACTGACTTCAGAGCAAGAAAACTGGCTTTTTTTGAACTTCCCTACCAAGACAAACAGGGAGTTGGCGGAATCTTTGACTGAGATGATCCGCAAGGAGAACCAAAAGCAGCTGGCACGGCTGAAGCGTCTATTGGAAGAGGACTTCAGCGAAGGTGCCAGGAAGGTCATCACACGCAAAATTGAAGCGATTGAGAAATTTTGCGGCGTGTCAGAGTCATTAGTAAAAAGGTATGCGCGTAATCTGCACTGCCCTCGCAAAGCAAGAGAGCATTTGGTTTGCTGCAACCAAGAAAAGGCAAAAGCCACAAATATAAAAAGGTGGCTCAAAAAGGCAGAGCGAGTTGAGCATATTATGGACTGGCTTCGCACTTTTGATGAGAGAGACGTGCGTTTCTGCTATATTGAAGGTGAGAGTCAGCTGAAGAGCTTTAGGGCATCTATCAATAAGTTCAACCGATATGAAGGTTACAATAAAGGGGTATTCCTGACATCTCAATTCATTTCAGAAGTCGGTTTGCTCCGTGTCAATGGCAATCTATATAGAACAGCATCATAAATATGGGGCAGGAGAAAAATCAAAGTAAATTGGATGTCGAACGTCTAATCCTAAAGTCAATAGTCAAAGAAGAAGTCGTGGAAGAGATAGAAGACATCATCACGGAGAAATTGAAAGTACTTATAGGTCCGGCTGTTGCAGAGTCTTTGGGCTCAATCTTGGACTTCCCTCTCACTGTCAAGCAGATGGCATCTTTGACAGGACGGACAGAGGCTAATATCTATAAGATGTGCCAAAGAAATCAAATACCTTATACTAAGGTTGGCTCCCAGATTCACATCAACCTTAGGGACGTTAATGACCAGCTGCTGTGCCTGAAAAGGACAGAATAAGTTGGCACTCTTGATTCAAAGTCCATCCCCGGCCATCCGGGAGGACAGTCTGGGATGGCAAATTTTGAAGTTTCACCTATAATATATATAATGTATGGCTAACGAAATCATTAACTCGGACGATGTGCAGGGCAAGATTATTGTCGTGCGCGAACAACATGTGCTGCTTGATAGAGACGTGGCAACACTCTATGGAGTTGAGACCAGGCGCGTCAATGAAGCAGTGAAAAACAATCCCGAAAAGTTTCCCGAAGGGTATCTGTTCCTTTTGACGGACAGTGAGAAATCTGAACTGGTCGAAAATTTCGACCGGTTCGAGAGTATGAAGCATTCTACAGTTCCTCCCACTGCCTTTACGGAGCGTGGCTTGTATATGCTGGCCACGATCCTAAAGTCTAAGCGTGCCGTGAAGACAACCATCGCCATCATTGACACATTCGCACAGGTACGTGAGATGGCAAGGACGATGGAAGCCTTGCAGAACGTGACGGGGGACAAAGTGAAACAGGCTTCTCTCTTGCATCGCTCCGGCGAACTCATGGGCGAGATTATCGGGCAGAATCTGTCAACGAAGTCTGTAGAAACGGAGATTGAACTGAATTTTGCCCTTGTAAAGATTAAGCATAAAATCATTCGTAAAGATGGGGAGGAATAGCATGGAAACAAAGGTTATGGAAACAAAGGAATGTCTTGTGCAACCGAAGATTGCTGCGAAGATACTGGAACTGCATCAGGTTCATGCGCTGCCGGTGAATATCATCGTGGGTGGTGTCATCGAGGGTCTGAAGAAACTGACCTTTGAATATGAGCTGATTGACTATCACCTTGTAGCATGGCTTATCAACAAGGGTACTCAGTATTACACTGGGCTGCCAGCGGAGGAGATAATGGACGACGATGATTAAACAACAGACCATAGACCGTGTCCTGGACTGCTGCAACATCCTTGATGTGGTGGGCGATTACGTCACGCTGAAGAAGCGTGGCGTGCGCTATGCTGCGTGCTGCCCGTTCCATCAGGAGAAGACACCGTCATTCTATGTCTTCCCCGAAACGGGCACTTATAAGTGCTTCGGATGTGGGGAACAGGGCAACAGTGTAGGCTTTCTCATGAAGCATGAGAATATGACTTACCCGGAGGCCATTAGGACACTGGCAAAGAAATACAGCATAGAGATCGAGGAGTCCCTCCCTACTGCCGAGGAACAGGAGGAACACCGCAAGAAGGAAGCCATGTGGATTGCACACGACTTGCTCGCCAAGGAATACCAACGGCAGTTGCTCTCTCACAAGGCTGCACGAGATTATGCTTACCACCGTTGGGGAAAGGAATACTGCGAGCTGCGGGGCATCGGCTACTGTCCCATGGACGCGCACCTTGTCGATGAGGTGCATATCTCGCAGGAAGTGGCTGAAGGGCTGCATCTGAAGAACAGGGGTGGCTATGACTTTTTCTGCGGTCGTATCACCATTCCCATCCGTGACAGGCAGCAGCATATTATCGGCTTCACGGCAAGGGCTTTCGACGATGCTTCTCAGGCGAAGTATATGAACAGCAAGGACAGTCTCATATACAATAAGTCGAAGTCGGTGTTCGGCATCGATACGGCGTGGCGTGAAGCAGCACGGACGGAAAGGTTCTACCTTGTGGAGGGTGCGCCTGACTGTATGCGACTGCAATCTATCGGCATACATAACACGGTGGCTTCCTTAGGTACGGCATGGACGGAGGAACACTTTGCCCTGCTGAAAAGGTGTGCTTCGCATCTGTGCTTCTTGCCGGACGCTGACCCGCCCAAGCCCAATGAGCGGTTCGGTCCTGGTATCAAAGCGGTGATGAAGTCCGGAGAGTTGGCAATGCGTCATGGCTTCTCGGTGTCGGTGAAGCAGATTCCCGTCACGGAGGAGAAGCAGGATCCTGACTCTTACTGCGAGAACAGGAATATCTTTGCTGCCATCGAGGAGGTGGACTTCATTCTGTGGATGGCGGCGCACCTCTTTGAGGACGGCATGACCACGGAGCAGCAGGGTAAGGTCATCAAACAGGTGGCTTCGCTCATGGCGCTCATCGACGATGACACCACGATTGAAATGTATATCGCCCAGCTGACTCGCTATGCCAGTGGCAAGTCGATGTGGAAGAAAGCGGTCGATAAACAGCGGAAACTGGCTGCCGAAGAGGAAGAAAAGGCGAAAGCGGAAAAGGACTCTGCGCTTTACCGTCAGTTCGGCTTTAATGTGGAGCGGGATAAGTACTACTACTCTATCGCTGAGAATGGGGGCTACTTCGAGTGGAGCAATTTCACCATGCAACCGCTCTTCCACATCAAGGACAGCATCAACCCGAAGCGTATCTACAAACTGAAAAATGTCTTCGGAACAGAGGAACTGATTGAGATGAAGCAGGAGGACTTGGTATCGATAGCGAAGTTCAAGCAGCGCATTGAGGGGCTGGGCAATTTCATCTGGAAGGCTTCTGAGCGGGAACTGACGAAGCTGAAGGCCTTTCTCTATGAGAAGACGGAAACGGCAATAATGATAACGCAGTTAGGCTGGCAACGGCAGGGCTTCTATGCTTTCGGCAACGGCATCTTCTACGATGGTCACTTCCTGAAAGTGGATGACTACGGCATCGTGCGCATCGAGGGGAAAGGTAACTTCTACCTCCCTGCAAACTCTAAGATTTACCGCGACGACATCAAACTGTTTCAGTTTGAGCGTCGCTTTGTGCATATCGGCTTCTCTGCCATCCCGCTACGGGAGTTTACAGAGCAGCTGTTTAAGGTGTTTGGGAATAATGGACGTGTGGGATTCTTATTTTTGCTTGCCACGCTGTTCCGGGACATCGTGACACGCTCCACACGCTCGTTCCCTATCCTTAACCTCTTTGGCCCCAAAGGGAGCGGTAAATCTGAGCTGGGACACACGCTGATGTCGTTCTTCATCATCGAGAATGTGCCGCCGAATATCCAAAACTCTACACTGCCGGCTCTGAATGACACGGTGGCTGCGGTGGCGAACGCGCTGGTGCATATTGATGAGTACAAGAATAACTTGGACATCAATAAGCATGAGTTTCTGAAGGGATTATGGGACGGCACGGGGCGCACGCGCATGAATATGGATCTGGACAAGAAGAAAGAGACTACTTCGGTGGACGCAGGTATCATCCTGTCCGGGCAGGAGATGCCGACGGCAGACATTGCTCTCTTTTCCCGTCTTATATTCCTTTCGTTCTCTTCTTCCACGTTCTCGGACGAGGAGAAGAGGAATTACCAGGAACTGAAAAAGATGCGGGTGCAGGGAATGTCGCACCTGACTCTGGAGATACTGAAACTGCGGAGCCGTATCGATGCGGACTTCCCTGCCGTCTATCAGAGGACGATGGACGAGGTGTCGGCGTGTCTGGCTGACCTCGTTATCGAAGACCGCATCCTCTTGAACTGGGTGGCTCCGCTCTCGGTATTCCACGGTATAGAGGCGTATCTTGACACCTCGCTCTCCTATAAGCAGATGCTGGAGATCTGCGTCGAGGGTATCAAGTTCCAAAATGCGCAGTGCAAGCAGAACAATGAGCTGGCTGCGTTCTGGAACATGGTGCAGTACTTGGCATCGGAGGGGGAAATCATCGAGGGTGGCGACTTCCGCATTGAATACCTGCGCCGTCTGAAAACGGATGTGGCAAACTTGAACTGGCAGGACACAAAGCCTGTGCTATATATTCAGAAGTCAAGGGTGTTTATGCTGTACAAGAAGCACGGCAAGGCGGTGGGCGACACGCTGCTGCCGGAAGGGTCGCTGAAATACTACCTCGAACATTGCAGGGAATATCTCGGTGAGAAGCAGGGCATCCGCTATAAGGTGTACCACCACGGGGTGATACAGTATCAGAAGGTGGGCGACCAGTCGAAGGAGGCTTCCACCGTACAGCGGTCGTACTGCTTCGACTACAGGATGCTGGCAGATTCTTTCAACATCAATCTAGAACGGGCTTCGGACGCTGCCGGCGACACGGCGCACAAAGAGGATGAGGAAAGCACTCAGCCGAAGCAGGAGGAAATACCATTCTAAGGGTTATGATTAGTTAATGATTTTGTAAGTCATCATCGCAGTGCGTAAAGTCGTTCTTTTCATGCTGCAAGGCAATCATCTGTCGGGAGATAGGTGGTTGTTTTTTTGTTTACTCCAGTCGTGCTTTTCAATAGATAGGGATGAAAATGTCTGCAACATCTGCAACAAATGCAACATATTGGTAATAATGACATTATGAAAATTTTTCTTCGCAACATCTTGCAACATTTCGCAACACAACTGCCTCTTTGCAACAAATCAAGGGTTTTCGCAACAAGGTTGCGGCTTTGTTGCAGAAGAGTATCTTTGTATATTGCTGTATTTCAGCATAATAGAAAAAGTTGGCGCGTGTTGCGCTTGTTGCACCTCAAAAAGTGTCTCGTGCGCGAAAGATTTTTATTTTCCATCCTAACACCTCTTATCGCTGTGGCCGTTGTCATTCTATATCTGTTCTCACTGTCTTGGAGAACTTTGTGTTTCCTTGTTTATTACTTTACTATAAAGGAGATGTTTTCGACATTCATTTTTCTCGTTTTTGTGGACATGGTTTGACAGATGGATTTTTCTTTATTAAAATTGGTTATTTCTTCTCTATTTCAAGTATTTACATGCCTCAAATAAAGAATATATTTTGTATCTTTGTATGCTAATTTCTGTCTATGACTTATACTGTGTTCATCTCATTGGAACCCTATCTGGCGCAGTGGCTTTGTCACCAGCATGGAGGGGAATATCCCATTCGCATCAAACGGGGGTCTGCGGAAGCGGATCTGCTGGAGCTGTTTCTGAAGAAGCAACCGACAGACCCTGATTATCGGCCTCAGACAAAACCGTTGCCGGGACAGGTGGAAATCGTGCTGCCCTATTTCAAGCACAAGGACGTCCGCACCTACAACTACCTGCCGCCGCGTGGAGAGGTGTGCCTTCATGCGTGCATACGCAACCGTTTCAAGGTGGCTCTGTGGAAGGACCTGCACACCGTGGGGAATGTGGTGAAGCGGACGGATATCAGCATCTCGGAATGGATGACGGCACACGGCATACAGGATGATGATACGAACTGGAACACCATCGCCAAAATACTGCAACGCAAAAGGGCGGTGTATTGCCCGAACAACCGCCTCACTAACCATAAATCAAGCAAACATCGTAGAAAAGAGTAGTTTTTCTGCACTACCTCAAAAGCATTTTGTCCACCTATGCATCAGTCGCTTCCGAATATCGTCAGTATCTCCATCGTGCCATGCGCTGCGCTTTCTCCAAACATCATGGAGAAGTTCGTGGCTGGCATTCCCATTGGTGTATTCCCGCTCCCGACAGCCATAGAACACTATGGCAACGCTACATGCGAGGCGGAGCAGGAATATGTCAATGGCAGCTACTCGGAGAAAACGGTGCTTCAGTTTACTTCGGCAGAGGACATCAAGCAGTTTCCTTCTCCTGCTTTCGTGATTACAGATGCACAGGGGAAGTCTTATCTCATCGGAACAAAGGAAGCGCCCTATCCCATCGTGGAGGTAACGGAAACAATCGATACCGAAACGAACATCAAAGCGTATAAAGTGGCGTTTACACGCAGGAAGTCGCTTGTTCCGTGCGCGGTTTAGCACCTCAAAATAGTTGGCTCCCCATTTTCAAAAGGTATTCTGCTTCGCCGGTATTCTTGCGCCTATTCCCATTGCCTTTATCATAGCATCTGAAGTGCTGTGGCTCCTTGCCGTTCCCATTCTTGGCAGTGCTACACGCTGTTAGCGGTGGTTCATCATGCCCTTGGTACTCATGGCCCTGCTCCATGTCGGCTTGCATGGTCGTTTCTTTGGTCGAGATTCCTTTATGCAACAGGAAGGGTATCGTGACATCCTGACAGCACAGGCTCATCCGTATGGGCGGCACTTACATTTGTTTTTCCTCTCATCCTTTGTTGAATCTACCTTGCTCCCATAGCCCTGCTGTGCCTTGTGTAGTAGTATATAAAGGTAATACACACGCACACGCGCGATGGCCTGCCCATTCCGTTTTGCGCCTTCATCATTCCCATTGTCCTCACACGCCATTGTCGCCGTTCTGCCCGTGTCGTCGCTGCTGGAAACAAGTCTTCATTTCTTCTCTTTGTATCGGATTGGCCATACTTCCCGAACAAGGGATGGATCATTTTCCGCCGCAAATTTAATGCGAGCCGTTTTGCGCCCAATACCGTTGCACTATTTGCTGACACAAAATCACAACACGCTTTCCTGATTTGCTCACAAATAAGGTTTTTCGTGATTTTGCTGGCAAATTCTTGGTTGCCACTTTCCTCGCTAAATTGTTCAGGCAGCGTAAAATAATTCTCCCTTCGGGGTATGTCTAACAATCTAAATACAAAGGAAATGAAAGATTTGATTTCTTCTCAGACAGCTTCCTCTATGACACAGGAAGAACAGCCGATGGCTGAGGTGATGACACTACAGGAAATTCTCGATGTGTACGGCTCGGAATTGGAGGGCAGTCCCAGCATCTACTGCGGTACGTACCACAAGTACACATGCGGGTCTATCTTCGGGGCATGGCTGGATTTGACAAAGTTCTCGGATTTCGAGGAGTTCATGGATGTGTGCCGCCAGTTACATGCGGATGAGGAGGATCCTGAGCTGATGTTCCAGGATTACGAATGTTTCCCTTCTTCGCTCTACAGCGAGAGTTGCATGGACAAGGACACTTTCGACAAGATTCAGGAGTATGCAAGCCTGGGTGACAAGGAGCAGGAGGCATTCGATGATTACCTGGATTTAGGGCATGATTTCGATATTCGCCATTTCCGCGAGGCGTACTGCGGTGAATGGGATTCGGAGGAGGCCTTCGGACAGCACATCATTGATGAATGCTATGACATCGAGCGGACAATGGGCGGCCTGTCGCGGTTCTTCGATTACTCGGCTTTCGCAGAAGAGTTGTTCATGTGGGATTATCAAATGGGAGCCAACAATCATGTATTCCGGGTGCTATAACTCGGAATACCTGAAAGGGCTTCAGGGGTGCTGACGCATCCCTTTTTTCTTTGTCCTGAATGGAATGGGGCTTCTTCCCTGTCTTTTCTTGCCCTTTCTTTATGGTGTACTTTTGCGATGCTAATTATCAATAGGACGCTATCTTATGGCTAAATCAAAATACCATCTTCACCTCAAAGGGTATGTCGGAGGCTACGACTTCGACAGCGATTATGTGGATTATATCCTCAATCGCAATCCCGATACGGAAGTTCATGTGCTCATTGACTCGCTGGGTGGGTCACTGGCTACGGCTCTTTCTATCGTGGCTGCCTTCCGCAATCATGGCAACGTGCATGTGCATTTCGTAGGAATGAATGCGTCGGCGGCTACCATTGCCTCTCTCGGCGCAAAGCATGTTTCCATCGACTCTTCGGCAATGTATCTCGTTCACAAATGCTCCATGGAGTTCTTTAGATGGGCATCAGCGAACAGCGATAAACTGGCGGACATCATCAAGGAGGCCAAGCAGATGAAGTCCGATCTGGAGAAGATGGATGCGAACGTGGCTCAGATGTATGCCGACAAGTGCAACAAGTCGCAGGAGGAGCTGCTTGCACTGATGAAGAAAGGGGGATGGCTCACCGCACAGGAGGCGCTGGAATGGGGCTTCGTGGATGAAATCACCGACTATGCCGAGGACGCTGCACCTGTCATCACGGACAGTATCGCAGCGGACATGGCTTCTTCGGGCATTCCCGTTCCGGCACAGGTGGCAAAGGAACAGGCTACTCCCATCCTTACACGCTTCATAGAGGCACTTACCAATCTTTTCAAGAATAACGCTAACACGCAATCTGACATGAATCCAAACAACAAAAAGCAATCACAGCAGGAGCAGCAACAGCAGCAAGCGCAACAGCAACAGGCTCCTGAGACAACGGCACAGCAGGACACGGCACAACAGGCTTCCATAGAGGAGCGTATGGCTGCCTTGGAGGATGCCCACAAGACGGCTCTCGAAGCAAAGGATAAGGAAATCGCTACGCTCAAAGCGGAAGTCGAAGCACTGAAGAAGGCTCCGGGTGATTCTACTTCTCACGTCGTGGAGGACGAGAAGAAACAGCAGCTTTCGTCTGCCGAGGATTACTGCGACACCTACAACAAGGCGAAGGCTCTACTTCACTCCATCGGCTGACTTATTCTCTTCATTTTCAATTCTCAATCGTCAATCATCAATTCTTTCTATCATGGCAGGAAAACTTCAATTTACTCCAGAGGAGTTTCAGGAAGCGGCTACCAAATATCGCAAGGAACTCCTCATGCTTCCCATCATCGGCGTGCAGGACACGCTGCAGTTTATGACGGCTCGCCCTGGCATACGCTATAAGGAGAATGTGGGGGCTCTCTCCGGGGATGCTCAGTTCGGACCTTACAAACCGTCACGCTCCACTGACTTCAATCTGAATGTCGATTACCGCACCCTCGAAACGTTCATGGGTAGCGTGGTGGCTAAGTTTGAGCCGAACACTGCGGTATCTACGCTGCTCGGTCAAATCGGGGACACGAAGGGCGACGGACAGATGAAGGCGCCCACTGCACTTCATGTGCTGGCGCTCATCGCTCGTGGCCTGTCGGAACATCTCAATGCGGCAATATGGGCTGGCAAGCGCAATGCTGCAGGGGACACAACGATGGATCTGTTCGACGGCTTCGATACCATCACGGCTGCGGAGGTGGCTTCAGGGGCACTGGCTAAGGAGGAGGGCAACTACCTCAAACTGACGGAAGCCATCACCAAGGACAACGCTTGCGACATCGCCAAGGATATTCTCTTCTCGCTCGATCCGCGTCTGCGGGCCATGGACTTGAACATGTACTGCACGCAGGAGTTCGCCGATGCCTACAACGAGAGCTATCTGCTCAACCATGGGGGTATCACCTACAACACGCAGTACCAGCAGAACACGGTGGAGGGCAGCAATGGCCGCCTCCATATCGTTCCGCTCTACAACAAGATTGGCTCGAAGTACATCCATATCGCACCGAAAACGAACATGCTGGTGGGCTACGACCAGATGGGGGATGTGGAGTCGGTAGCCGTGGAGAAGTACGAGCCGTTCATCCTCTCGTATATCGCCACCATGTTCTTCGGCGTGCAGTTCGAGTCCATCGACAAGCGCAGAATGAAGGTCATTGAGCTGGCTGGCTGATAACTCGTCAACTTGTCTACTCATCAACTCGTTAACTCATCAACTTGTAAACTATTGAATTATGCCAAATAATTGTACTCCCTTACAGAGGTCGCTGGAATGGTGCATGGGTACGCCTGAACTGCCGGGCATCAGAAAGCGCATCTACTATATCGCAAAGAACCAAATCGCTAAGTGGCCGCCCTATAACAGGGATGACAACCGCCGAGCGAAGACGGCTGCACTGACGGGTAACTTTACCCTCGTAGCAGACGCGAAGTGGAAACACATCGACATCCTGGCGGATAAGTCGCAACTGACATCGGAGGCGCAGGGGGAACTGCCCTCGCAGACGCAGTTGAACAAACTGACTGCCGTGCATCCGGGTGTCGGGCCTGAGGCGACAGCGGCAGCGTGCTACCTCAATAACAGCGATAACGTGTTTATCGTGGAGGATACCAAGGGCTACTACCGCGTCGTGGGCAGCGAGAAGTGGATTACCAAGACTACCGTCGCACAGGATAACGGACAGGGGCCTACGGGTTCTACATCCACGACAATCTCTGTGGAAGCCACGGATGAAGTACCGGCTCCGTTCTACATGGGTACCATAGAAACGGAGGACGGTACCATCGACTGCAATGCGTTTGACGACTGAAAACTTTTTCTGTTCATACGATAACAGCTCTTTCAACCTCGCCTGCGCCTGAAGGTGTGTACGCACATCTTCGGGCGTTTTAAGTTTCAATCGATATGCTGGAAGATATAATCAATGAGATAAACAGCCCTGAGGACATCGCACAGATTACATCTGAGATTATGGTGCCCGATATGCCGGACTTCTCACTTGATGAAAATGCACCTTCAGGGAAGGACATCTTCAGTGTGAAGTCCCGAAAGGCATGGGATAAGTCGGAGGAGGCACGGTGTGATTTCCAGTACCACCTACGCCTGACCCGACGGGCTTCCACGAACTTCATCACGATTTGGCAGAAGTCGGTGTTCGGTAGGACGCTCACGGACATCAAATCAGATGATGCGATGGTGCCGTACTTCATCGAGAATCTGACTCCTGTCATTCACGAAATGATTGGCTTCCACCTCTCGAATGGCTCATGGGCGATGGTGACTACGCCGATGCGTAGGCATAAAGAAAGGAATTTTGCATCAAGGATTGCTGAGGGGCTGGCAAAGGAACTGGGCATTCCCTTCTACTACGATTGCGCTCACTGTCGTTCGAAGCAGCGTATCGGGGCGGTGTTTGATGCAAACAACATTCCGCGAGAAGGGAACGTGATCGTGTTTGATGATTTCGTCACTACGGGTTCCACGCTACTGTCGATGAAGAACTTGCTGCTGCAAGAGGGGAAAAATCCCATCTTCATCTGCGGAATCAATAATAAGCTGTAAAAGGGAACGGGAGGCTCCACTTTCGTGGTACACCCCCCGCATGTTCAATAAGCAAAATGTCCTTATTGCAGTGCAAAGGTACATATTTTTATCGAAATCCATACAAAATAAGAGTTTTTTTCAACTACCTCAAAAACATTTTGTCCACCTGAGAATGTTTCTACTTGTTTACTCGTTCACTCGTCAACTTGTCAACTCATGCACAAAGTCTATTTCAACAAGCCACAGCGTCTGACACAGCTCATCGGGGCTAACATCTCGGTCATAGTGGCTGGCCGACGGACAGGGAAAACGGACTCTATAGCGGCTCCGTTTGTGCTGCGCAACATGCAACGGATGCCGGGCAGCACTGGGGGCATCGTGGTACCGACATTCAAGCATGGCCTGACAA
>ERZ842401.2256-NODE-2256-length-25999-cov-113.479340_pt1 | contig 25999 bp, 29 predicted proteins | sample MGYA00521270_ERZ842401 | MGnify/ENA primary metagenome ERZ842401 (study PRJEB31892, sample SAMEA3878208) | bioreactor metagenome | biome: Moose rumen | place: Sweden | collected 2011-10 | study: EMG produced TPA metagenomics assembly of the PRJEB12797 data set... | reverse complement strand
GGTGCTGATTTCGGTGCTCACGCGGCAGTTATTGATGGTGATATTGCCCTCGGCATGGCCCACCAGACCGCCCAAGCTCTCATAGGTGCCACCCGTGATGGTGCCCTGGACGTGGAGGTTGCTGATGGTGGCGCCATTGATGTAGTGGAACGGGGCGCAGAAGTGCTCGGCGGCAGTGCGGTTGAACGTCAGCGTATTGCCCTGTCCGTCAAACGTGCCCTTGAACGGGTGACCGCTCTTGCCTGCCATCTCCGATGATTCGATGCTTGTGCCGAGTTTCACGGTCTTGCCGCCGAAGCCTTCGGGAGCCAAGCCTTCCTTAATGAGATGACAGAAGTATCGCCAACCTCCAACAGATTTGATAGTGTATGTATCGCCATCTTGTGCGAAATGTGCAGCGCTTGGTGTCGAGAAAGTTGCCTCAACAAATAATGCCCCATCCGGCATGGTAAAGGTATAAGTGCCGTTGCCTTTGTCGGTGATGCCGCTGCCGATGCTCAAGTCTCCTTCAATACCTTTCATGGTAAACGTCTGTATGCTCTCGTCGCCCCATTGCGGTGTAAAGGTGATGGTGACTTCATCGCCCTCCGAGGGTTCTGCCGGACTGAAACTAAACTGCGGGTAATCGCAGGTGATAATTCCCATATGGATTGAGAAACCTTTTCTCAGCTCATAATCCGTATCGTCTATAGTGACGGTGAGAGTTGCCGTATAATTGCCTATATCATGAACAGAACCCGTAGTCGATGCACCCGTATCCTTGTTGGTTATGGTGATGTCTCCCGCTGTGGCGTTTACTCCCGTCTTTGCATTGAATGTTTCAAGGTCGTGGGACGCGCTAAAATTCACCTCAGGATAGTAATGACCGCCATCAGCCGTGAGGGTCAGTGTCGCCTTATACCCCTCGCCGGCAAGACTACATTCTTTCCCGTCGTCGTGGGCGCAGGTGGCGGTCAGCATGTTGCCACTGACGTTGAACGTGAAGTTGTGCTGATGTGGTGCCTCCATTGCTGGGATGTAGGTAATCCGTATCTCGCTGCCTGAATTCAATTGCAATTGCGAATTAGTAGTAAGCGTCATGGTAAGATTGCCGCTAATGCCTTCGCTGGCGGTACTGATGAACGTAGCCGTAGATTGGCTGCTGCTGACACCTGTCAAAGCATCATTCGTGCCATTATACTTCATCCCGGCAATGCTCATAGAGAAAGTGCCGCTACCCATAAAAGAACTCGTCACATTGGTGAATTCTATCTGCGTCACCTTACCGTTTATATACGGGTAGATTAGGAATTCAGCGTCGGCACCAGCAGCTCCACCAATGCCAGACATATTTGCAATTTGTATATAATTCAAAACATCTACTTGACTAATGCTGGAATTTCCGTCCTGCGCAATGATAATGGCCTTTGGCGAATTATTATACTCAGGGTCATTCGCTGAAATGGTATTATGATTGCTTGTTGTCATGGTGCTGAAGGCATACGTCTTCGTCACCGGGTCTGTCGCCCACGCCGTTATAGACGTAAACAGTACAATAAAAGCACTTACTATTCTTCTCATTTTAATCATTTTTATTACTAAAATAATGATAAATATGGATTATTGACACTCGTTGATAAATATGCACAATTTGCCTTAATTAGCATCAAATTAAGTAATTTAATAAAATAAACACCATCATTGTAGTAATTATACAATCCGTTTGATGTAGCAGGTACATAAGTGTCTGACAATACAGGTGTGAGTATGGACGATGCAGAATCACAAGAATAGGGTGTAGCAATTACATCAAAATGGTTTCCTATACATGTGATATAAACTCCGACATTTGCTGGAATAATGTTTGCACTAGTTCGCTGAATCATATTATTATTGATACCAGTACAATAATATGCAGTTGCATTATTACTTACCTTAAAATTAACATTAGCACATAGGGTTCTTGTTTGGCCATTCATGTTAATTCGTGATTTCAACTGCTCATATAAATAGAAGGGGAAAAAACGATCTTCCGGATCTTCTATATAATTACTTAAGTATTCAAGCGGCACGATAATTTCGTCCACATAGTTACAGCCGCCTACAATATCGTCGATTTCTCCGAAGTCTATTTCACTGATGTCGTTTGTAAACTCCAATGTAGTCAGGAAACAACAATAGTGGAAAGCATAATCCTGAATAAATCTCAGATGATTTGGCAGACGGATGTATTTGGCATGGCAGTCGTAAAATGCGCCAGTGTTGATGTTGACTACATATTTGTACTGATTATTTTCATAGATATAATCAGGAATGTAAACCGTGTCTCCCTCTTCAGAAGGGAAAAACGTAAGTGATAGACCGATGACACCTGATGATGGATCGTAAAATGGAGAAAAGTTAAAAACACCAGGATCATCAACGATGGTCGCTTTCATGCCCAAAGGTATGCTGAGCAATACCGAGAGCAGCAGAAAATAAATCTGTTTTCTCATAATGGTTAAATCTTTATTGTATTTTGTATTTATTGTTAATTCTCTCATCCAAACTCTGTGGGGAGAGCACTAACTCAAAGGCATAAAGAAAGCGCAGGCCCCAAACTTTATCTCCGACAGGCCTACCACAGCCCTCATGTACTAAAGTGAAGTCTGCGCTTAATGCGCATAACTCCATTGTACATGACATGCTCGTTCTTTCTTCTTGCGAGGTGGTAGTTCGTCGGAGAAATTGAGCAATATAATTAGTGCCTTTTGCAAAACACCGCTGCAAAGGTACATATTTTATTCGTAATAAGATGTGTAACAAACAAAAAAGTTTCATTTTACGTAAGAAATTGTTCATTGCATATTTTCTTCATTACAAGATATCGCCAAATAATGTTTCAGAGAATACTATAAAAGGCCTCTGGTCAACTTACCGAAAGCCCCAACTCTTGTATTTCATTTCGTCGAAGTGGGTAGTCTCTATTCTATGATCATCTGTTTTCATTTGCAAAGATACATATTTAATTATTAATAATAACGTATGGTATGTTAATTATGATAAAATCTTCAAGAATAACATATTTATCGATATGTTTTGGGGCAAAAATACAAAAATACATGGCATTGCAAAGACAAATCCACTACTCTACAGATCTATCCACTCAGAGGCAAAACAACTGCTAAAACGGACAAATTTGAAAAAAATACGGTGGATAATTATGTATGTTGTTGGACGAATACTGGGTAGTATTTTTTAAATAAGTACTTTTGCCATGCATAATAGTTACTATTTTTAAAAGAGTATGAAAATTAAGCAAAACGTAAAAAATGAAATGGTACAGAATAATGTACATGTATTTGTTATGGATAATTTTGGATATCGTAGGGTATCCATACATGATGTGATTTATCTGGAAGCTTCAAGGAACTATTGTGTTATTCATCTTGTCGACAAAAGCAAAATCACCGTTTCCGTACCCATGTGTGAGGTGCAAGAGTATTTTTCTCCAGATTTGTTCATTCGTATTCAACGTTCCTATATCATCAATCTGGAACACGTATCCAGGTATATTGGTAATTTTGTGCGCATGATAGATGATAGGGATATTACTATTGGCAGGGATTATCAAGAGACAATAAGGAAAAGTTTTATTCTTATTGGATCAAGAAAAAGAGTTATAGAAAAGAGAAAACAAAAATACGGTGGATGATAATGATTAACGTTGGACACGTAATTGACAGTTCGTCAAATAAGTCTAACTTTGCCAGCAAAACTGAAGTCCGGCTCAGCATTAACAACATTATTTACAATTTAAAAAAAGAAAATTATGCCAATTGATTCAACTCCATCGCAAGTGGCAACCAGTGCGTTGCAAGCGATACCGTTTGGCTCCATTATCGGAGCACCTTTGAAAGCTTGTATTGAAGCGCAGGCTATGGCTGCGCAGACATCATGGCAGTTCATTCAGGAAGTCGGTCTGAACACAGACCCTGAGACTGGAAAGAAAGAAGCAGTGAATGTGACCTTCGAGTTTCTGCAGAATGGTCGCATGGCGCAGTTGAATGTTCCTCTGCTGACGATAGTGCCTATCCCGTATATCGCCATTCATGATATCGACATCAACTTCAAGGCCAATATCTCCGCTTCGTCATCCTCTGTTTCCGAAACCAGTTCTTCATCATCCCTCGAAGCAGGAGCGGACATCTCCGCCAAGGTCGGCTGGGGGCCGTTCAGCGTCCAGGCAAACATGAAGGCAAACTATTCGTCGAAGAAGGACTCTAAGGCCACCCAGAGTTCACAGTACAGTGTGGAGTACACCATGGACGTGGCCGTGAAGGCCGGACAGGATAGTATGCCCGCAGGTCTCGCCAAGGTGCTCGAACTACTTGGCAGTTCTCTTGATGTGAGCGATCCTGAAGGTACGCTTGAAGTCAGTGAGACCAACATTGTCTTGCCTGCAGACGGCAAGTCCGTGAAGCTCATTGCTACCTATAAGAGTCCGAAGGGTCTCTTTGAGCCAAAAGCCATCAAGGCGAAGTCTGGTGATGGTGATGTTGCCGGTGTGCTGGATGGAGACAATATGGTATTCGATCTGACTAAGGAGGGCTCTTACACCGTCACGGCTGGCAGCAGAACGCTGAGCGTAAAAGTGGCATCAGCCCAGAAGGAAAAAGGTAATGCTTAGTAACAAGTATCATCTAAAGTAATTGAAACTTATGGCTCAGTTAAGCACTATTATCAGTTCTATCCTTCGGGATATGGTCTTTGCCCAACATCAGGCAAATATGTATTCAATAGCACTGAAAGACATCTATAGCAAATATGGACGACTTGACAGCTTTGCCCTGCCTGCTGTGGCTTTAGGCGAGATGGATCTTTGCATCCAGTATGGCATCACAGACTCTTCAGCCGAAGTAGAGCAGTACGAAATCAATTTCCCTGCCTTGCGCGATATTGAAAAGCGTATCTCCAAGTCTTGCGCCAGATTGCTTCTCGACAGTGCCATCCCCATATTCAATGAAGTCTTACCAGACAGGGCAACAGAAGATACCGCTCCTTTGCAAACTCTGGAGGACGATAAGAAGACAAAACGTGATTTTAGTGCTTTCTTGAGCCGTAAGATTCAAAGGGCTATTCAAAAAGAGTACACTGCCATCATTCAAGATGACGGCTCTATCAATGAAAAGACCTTAGCACGAATTGTCCTAAGTGTTGGAGAGGATTCCCTGCTCAACCATGGAGATATACGGGAGATGCTTGATCAGAATGTAAACGGTGAGTACGACGAGAAAGTAAAGGCGGCTATGAGAACTGCTGTTGAGCAAGGGCTTCCCGCCTTATTGCAGGATGTGAATGTCAAGCGCAAACGCCTCATGCCTTCGATTGATGTCTGTGTGTCATCGGAGGAACTGGCAAAATTGCCAGAGGACGCTATCCATACTTTACGCTTCAAGGTGTCACCTAACAATATTAATATATACTTGAAAGACGAATAAAATATCTCGCTTATGGAAACGAAATATAACAAGGTAAGCAAACAGATCATGGAGTTGAAGGATCTGATTTCCGGTCCACTGGTTGCTACGATAGATGCGGATAGCATGTCAACAAGGAGATATCTTAGTTATCTCTATGAACTGGCATTCGATTCCTATAATCCGGAAACGGGAGAAGTTGGGAACTTGAGGATGTTGGAGTTTACCTACAATGTACAGGATAACGGAACACAACGACAACAGCGCGTCAGCATCCCGCTGATGACACTAGTGCCACTACCCTTGCTTCAGGTGAAGGAAGCAGATTTCGATTTTGATATTCAGATTATCGATGCGGTCAGTGCCGATAAACATTCAACTTTTTCTCTGAAGGGAAAGAATGATGGGGAAGACCAGATACCAGAAGGCGTCAAACTGAGAGTGTCGATGGCCGCATCAAATATTGAGGGCAATATGGAAAAGAAGATCAGACAGGGACTTGCCGCTAATATGAAGGTAAAAGTAAAGATGCAGCAAGCTGACATGCCTGGTGGTTTGTCGAATTTGCTGAACCTGACTACCAACAATCTCCAGATTGAAGACATGAAAGATACTCCAGAAGAGCAAGAAGAAGTAGAAACTGAATAACTGAAGAAAGCAATGATTCCAACTAAACCAAGAATGCAACAGCAACTACAGCGTATGCCAAGCATACAATGCCCAATCTGTAGTCAACTAATCCCTGTTTCAATTCGTCAACTATTATTTACCAGGAGTTTGCATTGTCCTGTCTGTGGACTGAGTTTGTTCATTGACAAGAAAAAGTCGGACAAAGCCCTGAAGATTCTGGCAAAAGTGGATGAAGCGCAGCGAAGGGTAGAAGATACAAGTCACTTTAGCAAATAGTTGTAATGGGTGTTTTGCGTTCACTTACTCGATGGCTGAAAAGACTCTTCCGTAAAACAGAAGATACTACTGTACAAGTTGAAGGGAATGACGGATATGGCGAACTGCTCATCAGCCATTTGGAAACTCTTTCCAAAGGAAAAGTGATGAAGTTGAGGAAAAACGGTAGCAAAAACTCATGGAAAGGCGAGGTAATGTCAATGACGGATGCCTATCTATTTCTAATCAGACTGCCTTCTGTATGCCCTGATAATATTACGCACCACATGGCCAGTGATTGTCTGATATATCATGCCCAACTTAACGAAAATCAGCAGTTGACCATGCGGGAGAGGTATGTAAGAGGCAATCGAGTGGTGGACTTAATACTAAACAGTAATCATCAGCCGATAATTGTCAGGCTGTTATTTAAACAGAATCAAACTTATGAAGAAAATCATTATCTTCGCGCTGGTGCTTCTGCTTGCCATAGCAGGAATATTCATCGCTACCCAAGAAAAGACAAACAGACAGTCACAACAGAAAGAACAGGTTGAGACGGAACGATTACGGGACCGACTCCAGACATTTACCAAAGACAAAGAACAATATGATCTCAAGACATATTACAAGATCGTTGACAATGCGGAAGACGCTGAAATGCAGTTCCTGAATCTGACTGAAGGACTGAAAACTGATACGCAGCATATTGGAACAGATGTGATATGGACAGCAATAAGTTCCAGTCTGGACACATTGAAAATGACTATCCATCTTCAGCCAACAAGTGAGGAGTGGCTGGGTGTCATTCATGTAAAGATGAAAAAGGTTCCTGACATCAGGCAGATCAATCTCTATGAAGCTGTCACAAGTGATGACACTGTCAATTACCAACGAGGTGTGTTAAACGATGTTGAACATAAACAATAAGAATTATGCAAACTATCAAATTAAGATCAATGGGAAGTGATGTTGTACTCTTGCAGCAACTTCTCAACAAATGGGGTTACAAAGTCGATGAGACGGGACTCTTTGACGAGCAGACCGACATTATGGTGCGTGATTTCCAACGTAAGAATAAACTTACTGTTGACGGTATTGTCGGCAAAGGCACATGGAGCAAATTGCAGGACGAGAATGCCCGTCAGACGGCAACCCTTCGGCTTACCGAAGAGGATTTCAAGCGTTGCGCTGATATCCTGGGCGTAGAAGTGGCTGCCGTGAAAGCCGTACAGGAGGTTGAAACAGGAGGCCGTGGAGGTTTCTTTGCCCCAGGTCGTCCAGCAATTCTCTTTGAAGGTCATATCTTCTGGAGTCAACTCAAGAAATATGGTCTTAACCCGGAGGACTATGTAAAAGGCAACGAGGATATTCTCTATCCAAAATGGACAAAGAGCCATTACAAGGGTGGTATGGGTGAATACGATCGTCTGAAAAAGGCCCTCGCCATCCACGAGAAAGCTGCTGCCTGTTCTGCAAGTTGGGGACTGTTCCAGATTATGGGGTTCAACTATGAGGCATGCAGATGTAAGAATGCGAGAGAGTTTGTCGAGAAGATATGTGCCAACGAAGGAGGTCAACTCGATCTCTTCACGGAATTCCTGAAATCCAACGGTTGGGACAATTATCTCCGTACGCTTAACTGGACGGAGTTTGCCCGACACTATAATGGTCCTCAATATGCACAGAACAAATACGACGAGAAACTGCAGAAAGCATACATGAAGTACAAGCAATAAATTGAACTTCCTGATAGTTCGTCGAATTCTGTCTTATCTTTTTGTTCATACGATTATAAAGAAGAACTCCTGCCATTGGTCACTTACGACAATGCAGGAGTTTTTTATGTGTCTTGGTGGACTAAACTGTAGCATGAAAAACAGATTTCTTCACATAGTCAACAAAGAGTATTTTTGCAATAAAATCAATCTGGCAGGTTCCGAAAAGCCCAATAGTAAACAGAGTAGGAAGCTAAATATGAACGATCATGAAAAAGTAGTAAATAATCTATTCAACAGAGATTTAATTAACAAAAGGCGGTTCCTGAAAAGCCTAAGATAGAGTAAGGAAAAAGAAAAATAGAGATTATGCCTAAAAAATTAAGTATGACAGGCTTGAAAGTTGAGTTGGAGAATTGGCACAGAGAAAGGTTTGAAGGAATTGATAGTAGTTTCATGCCATACTTCTCGAAAGGAGGATGGGAAGGATGGTTGCAAGTAGAATGGGCTATGTATTTGAATTCACAAGATTATGATGTCTTAAGAGAAGAGCCAATTTATAATAATAACCAAAGAGCAGATCTTGTAATTAATAAAAACATACCTCGGGGTGATAACCAAGTATTTAACAATATAGCAATTGAGATAAAGTGCCAGTCAATTTACAATAGCCAAGATCAATTTCTTGAATCTGTAAAAAGTGATATTAATAAACTAAAAGAATTGAGATACTATTGGAGTAAACTTATGGTTGTTGTTGCCATTGACGATAATATATTGAATTTATTGAGAAGAGAAAATTTTCTAATAAGAATGCATACAAACCTTGCTTTTGGATATAGAAGTGTATAACACCGTCTTTAGTCAAATAATAATTGCGAGTCAATTTCTCGACTCGCATTATTATTATAAAACTTTTCAAAATATCCCACAATTCAGTTTGGTGACACTTGTCTCATTTCTCAAAGGTCTCGGATTCCAGACAACAGATACCACAAAGATCACCCGACATAGGCGGCCATGGTAATGGCGATAAGCGTTTATATCATTTAAGTTCTATAAGGACTCTGAGAGTGATTTTTTACGCAGTTTGCCGAGGTAAGCAGGCGTGATATTGAGGTACGAAGCGATATCCTGCATTGCAATATCCTGTACGATGCAGGGACAACGCTGTAGCAGAAGTTCGTAACGCTCGAGTGGCGTGGCGCAGTATAGGTTTTGATAATGCAAATGGAACTGGCTGGTCATGTGCTCAGCAATGAGACTACGTAATTCCATTGTTTCAATGTTTTGGTCAAAGAACTGATTCAACTGCTCACTTGTGACCCTGATCACGCGGCTGGGCATTGTAGCCTTGATTGTAATCTGCGCTGGAAGTCCACTAAGACAGGCTGGATAATCACCTACGAATTCGTCCTTAAATGAGAACCACACTACGTGCTCTTTGTCATAACTAATGCCATAAGTCAGGTACTTGAAACACCCGTATTCAACGAATGCGAACCAACGGGTGGGGTCACCCTCACGCTCCATCTGGTCACCCTTATTGTATTTGACCACCTCACCCTCCCGTTTGCAGAACTCCCGCAGCGTTTCGAGGTTTAAACTGCTATTGTTAAATCCTGTTTCCATTCTCCAATTATTTTTGCGGGTACAAAGATACGACTTTATTCTGAATTTAGTGTAACTAAAGCGTATTATTATCAGCAAATGTATAAATCGGACAGTTTATTTGATGATCTTCATGGCAAATTGCATTATATCAATAAGAAACTCCTGCGTAAATCATACAGACAGACGCAGGAGTTGATAGAAGTTTTCATCATATTGATAATCCATGGTTGGCAAAGTCAAACACAAATTGTTCCACTAATGACTATTCTCGTATTATTATCCTTGTTTATTCCATGCCACGATATTGGCATATACATCATTGAAATCTATACTACCACCATTATCTTCAATGCAAATATCAGTTACATGCCCGATAACGTTGTTTTCAGCATCAGTAATATCGCCATTGCTGACACTGCGATCAAAACTATTAGATTTGGTAGACGAGAATTCTATAGTGAGATTGTTGCCCTGAACAAATGCATCACCAATAGAGAGTTTGTTCAAGTTTCCACTTGAAGTAACTGGTTTTGTTTCATCCACATAGGTTTTACATTCATCCTTGAGAACTACTCTTACATCATTACAGCACTGGGTTACTATATTCCAGCACATGTACATTCCCTTTTTGATACCAGGAAGATTAAAAGACTTGCTTGTTGATTCTAAGTTCATAATTCAAAGTTTTATTTAGTTAATATTTGGTTTGTTTGCTGACATGCGTCAGTAAATACTTTCAGTTCATATTCCATCGCTTTGCGAAATATTTCCATCGCTTTCTTTTCATCGATCTCAGAACGATATTTCTCAAGCATCTGTGCCATCTGTATGGCGCCATTTGGCTCTCCTTTGTTCCAATCTACCCAGAATCGATAAATTGAGTCTTCAGGGGTATATCCATCAATAATATTGGCAACCCAGTTCCAAAGATACTCGCATGGCAACATAACAACACTAAGGTATGGAGAATCAAGTGATCCTGCTACATATGCCTCGTATTGTGCGTACTCCTTTATGGAATCACCAGGTGTTACACTTTCTATGTCATGGATATGCCAATCGTCGTGGTATGTCTTATTATACTTCGCATAACTGTCGGCCTTTTGATTGTAGAAAACTTTCCAATCATCATTATCCGCACAAGTTGCTCCTGTGACATAATCATTCTGTCCATTGAAGCAATAATAAGCATCTTGGACCATAAGTTGACCATAGTTGTTCGGATCAAGGTCACCATTGACAATACCTTTGAAATAGCTTGTTTTAAGGACCTTGACAGCAATGCCCATACATGATGTCCAAAGATTGAAAAATAAAGTACTCTCAATTGGCGTATCATCCGTGATAAGCCACTCCAGTCTTGTTCCTCTAAGTTTGTCATGGGGAATGAAAAAATCTCTTTTTAACATAATTGAAGTTTTAAAGTAAAAATGAATTGTTTATTGTTTCTTTGATTTTTATTGTGAATTTAAAGAATAGTGATATCGGGATTACAGATCAAAATTTAAAAAGTGCTTATGACCTTTCTCTTTTATAAAGAAGTCTTCTTGTATGATTCTTTTCTGTTTGCCATATCTTATAAGGCTGCCAAATGAATAGTTCTCAATACCGTTCCCTTGTGGATCGTTATTCCCTATTTTACACTCATAATGATACAGGTTGTACAAATACTCTCTTAAATCTTTACATCTTAATGCCTGAGAAATATCAATTTCAAAGAACAAAAATTCATCGTTAGTTATTATTCTCTTTTCTTTTAAATAGCAGATGTACGAGAAATATTGTAAAGCTCTGTCAACTTTCTTTTCCAATTCACTTCCATGAAAATCTTTCGTGTATTTAAATTTGCCATATTGAAAATCATATATCATATCTCGTATATCCTGATCCGATTTTAATCGCTCTGTTAGTTGGTCAATATACGTCGCTCTTTTTACTTTGTTTGATTTACGATATTCATTGACTGCCATAAACAAGCCGATTAAGCCAATAAATACAGATATGCATTCACATATCTCTTTAATATGATCCATTATGTACTCCATATAAACTTAAATTAATGATTAAACACTATTTCAACAGCAAATATACGAATAATAAATATATAAAATACCAATCGGTATGTTTATCTGACTGATTTTTATGGATTATTAACCATTAGTCTATTATATTTTTCATCTTTTTGTAGTTTGATATAACTAAAAAAGGAATTTCAACGATTAATATTTTCGAATTATAAAGGACCTCAGAGGAAAGAATCTCTGCAAGATGATAGGTAGATTCAACTATTATTTGTATTTTGCACCAGCAATTGAGGTCAATAAAGAGTTGTTGATATTTACACAAATTGCGAAGGATTTCGGACTCCTGAAAGTAACTATTTGGTGACCTCTCCCAAATAATGGCTCTAATCATTACCGAAAGTTAACAAATTATCAAAAATCTGTGGTTTAGACAAAAATGCTTAAATTACAAACGAAACGGTATTTTTATGCTTTCATTTCGAAAAATAATGTTATCTTTGCAAATTGAATTAATGCCAATATTTAAGTGGACTCAAATTTTAATCATGGGAAAACCATTTAAGGGAGAGCTGAAAAAGCTTTCTGAAACCATTCGATGGGCTGAGCAACAAGATGTGACGCGTCTTGCACGGTTTCTGTTTGCAGAGAACAAGCAGATACCTCTGGTGTGCATTGGCTCTGGCGGTTCGCTCAGTGCTTGCCATTATGCAGCCCAGCTCTATCAGCAGCGCAACGGTGTGCTGGCACAGGCGATGACCCCACTTCAGTTGATGTATGCAGGACATAATATTATCCGTAGTAGCAAACTGCTTTTCCTTAGTGCCAGTGGAAAGAACAAAGATATACTGAATGCCATCAAGTATGGCATAAAGTATAACGAGACAGACATGATGAGCCTGACCCTCCGCAAGAACAATCCTATCGAAGAACTTCTGGAACAGCACCCCAAGGTACAGCGTTGGTGCGAGGACATTCCTAGTGAGAAAGATGGCTTCTTAGCCACAAATTCGTTGGTTGCTACGTTCACGCTGCTCTGCAAAGCGGCAGGTTACATGGTTCAAGATTCAAGTTTGAATCTGCATGACACTTTGAACTTTGAGCTGGCCACAAGGCCATTGAACCTTGAACTGTCCTCCATCCAGAACTTCATTGTTCTCTATGGTGCAGTAGGTGAGGCAGTGGCATGGGATATTGAATCCAAACTCACAGAGGCAGCTTTAGGTTCAGCCCTGTTGAGCGACTACCGCAACTTCGGTCATGGCCGTCACCATTGGTTCGACAAGCGGGGAGAGAACTCATGCATCATTGCACTGGTCACGCCCGTTGAAAAAGATTTGGCACAAAAAACCATCGGTTGCCTGCCCAAGAAAATACCTGTTATCTATATAGAAACAGAACTGGAAACGCCAGCAGCATCCATCGATATGCTGTTGAAGGCATTCCGCTTTGTCAACAACTTGGGCGAAGCCCGTGGCATAGACCCCGGCAAACCCGGAGTGCCAGGGTATGGCCGTGTGCTGTACAATCTGGACTATTTCAAGTTGACCAACCGCATCCTTCCCTCAGAAAAGACACTCGAAGCGGCTGTTCTCCGCAAATTGGGTCTTGCTGGAAAGGATAATGCCCCGTTGTGGAATCATTACAGCGATGCATGTAAGCGTTTTGTGCGTCTGCTGAACAGGGGCAAATTTTCCACCGTAGCCTTCGACTACGATGGTACTCTCTCTCCCTCCGACCATACAAGCCGTTACACAAAGGGGTTGTGTCCTGAAATCACGAATGCTTTGCTACCGATCTTGGAAAACGGAGCGCAGATTGTGGTGGCTACAGGCCGTGGAAAGTCAGTAGGCGAATCTTTCATGAACACCATCGATTGCAAGTATTGGCCACAAATCAAGGTGGGCTACTACAACGGTGCTTGCCTCTTAGCATTAGGCGATGAGGCAAAGCTGGAAGAATGGAAGAACCAGCCTTTCGACAGTGAACTTAAAGCGCTGGAGGATGAACTGAAACAAAGACTCCCTAAGGGCTGTGTGGACTACAAATTTGAAGAGCGCAGCCTTCAACTGTCCATTGAGGGAGAAATGACCCAGACGGAATCACTACTGGTTTATGAGACCTGCCGTGAAATCATCTGGGACAAGCAGATGAAAGGCATCCGTGTTTGGCGCAGCAGTCACAGCATGGATATTGTGGTTTTCCGTGAAGTGAGCAAACTACGAGTAATAGAAGATCCAGATCACACCTTGTGTATTGGTGATTATGGAACCGTGGAAGGCAATGACTATGAAATGCTGACCAGTAAGTTTTCATTGAGCGTTGACCGTGTATCAAAGAATGCAAAGAGTTGTTGGAACATTGCCCCGTCAGGTATGAAGGGACTTGATGCAACCCTCTATTACCTAAGCCGCATGAAGGCAATCGAAGGGAAGATAACGTGTAAGTTTAGCGTATGAATGACAATCTTGCAGTTTCATTGTTAGCAAAGGTCACAAAGTGGGATGACAAGCGCCTTAGCAAGGAGCTTCCTAAGTTGTCCTTCATGGCCAGGACGAAATATGATTCCTATAGCCAGTTTGACCCTGGCTTCAGGTTTATGTCGAGTTTTGCCCAGTGGATGTCACAATTTGACAAGGAGGATGTGGAGACTATCTATTCCGCCTTCAATAAGCACTTGACATTTATATCCTCTGAGCAAATCAAGTATCTTGTGGACTTGATGTATAGCTCAAAAATAAAACCGTTCATCAGAGACCTCTCCGCAAGCAAGGCGGGATTGTCCAGATACCAGTTGAACAAGATTGAGAACTCACAGGAATACAAGATCCAGAAGCGTCTCTCTTTAGTAGTGGGTTTGAGCGATGGTTCGCACATAGATATTCTCAGACGTACGGCAGGTTTCAGCAATGAGCAGGTACTCCCAATGTACTATCCCAATCAGGAGAAATTGCAGGATATGTATGATGAACTGCGTAAGGACAATTTGCTTAAAGGAACCAATAGGAATCTGTTTGAGTCTTTGTTTCTAGTGGATGACTTCACCGCGAGCGGAACCAGTTTTGCCAGAAAGGAAGACAACAAGTTCAAAGGTAAAATCATAAAAGTCTTGAGAGGTATGAAACCCAAGGAAGCAGGCTCTGAAGGATCGGCTGATGATGAGTCAAAAGAACTTTCCGACCTTTTCGTGAAAGGTCAAGTCAAGGTCAGCGTCCTTTTCTGTGTGGCTACAGAGGAGGCCATAACGAATATCAAGCGTGAAGTGGGAAAATATCTATCTGACAACGGCATGAATGACCTGATACAGTTCAATGTGGACTGTGTCCAGCTAATTAAGACGGAAGAGATAAATCTTATCAAGACCCATCCTGGCCTCAAGAATGTACTGAAAAAAGACAAGTACTACGACTGGTCATCTATACTGACCGACAGTTACCGAAAAGGCAAACACGATGAACCCTACTGGGGCTTTAACGAGTGTAGCCTATTGCTGGTGCTATCCCACAACACACCAAACAATACTATGCCCGTAATATGGGAAGATACAAGTAAATTCAGGGGGCTATTCCCACGTATAAGCAGACATTGATATGGATAGACCATCAAATCCTTTTGCACTGCGCACTACCGAGAATATCGATTCTGACGAGCTGTTTCTGAAGTTGTTCTCCACAGAACCTATGAGGAAACTGCAAAAACAGAACGATGAAGGTAAGTTGTGGCATTTCGTGACGTTTATCCAAAGCCCTCCGGGATTTGGAAAGACCTCCCTGTTGCGTATTTTCTATCCCACCGTCTTGAAGAAGATTGTGAGTCACAACAAGGAAACGAGGGATGTGTTTGAGGCATTGAACAAACTGAATGTCAAGGACAAGAACAGAATCAAACGCTGCGCTGTTTATCTGTTGACACGAAGCGACTACGCCCTAATTGATGACGAGGAGATGTACTCCAGGGCTGAGCAAACTTCCCTGTTCCTGGCATTGCTCAATGTGCGCTTTGTGATAGCCACCATTAAAACGTTGATGAGGTTAACGGGAGTGGGCTCTGAAGACTTATATAAGATAGCGTACACGCCACAGGATGCCAACATTCTGGATGCTGAACTGGATTTCCCAAGAACAAGATGCAGTTGCAAAGACCTACTGGACTGGGCTTCGGAGAAAGAAAAAGAGATATACAAAGCCATCAACTCTTTTGAGCGAGAGGGGAACAGTGTGTTCTCCTGTTCGTCGCTGTTTGTGCTGCCGTTGATGAATGCACAGTGGTTTTCCTATCCGGGTCATACTCTTTGTGAAGAATTCATTTTCCAACTTGACGATGCCCATAAGTTGACAAAAGAACAGCGCAGTACTCTTGAAAAAGTATGCGTTGAAACGCGATTGAACGTCACTTTCTGGATTGCAGAGAGGTTGGACAACCTGGTGTCAAGCGAACTGCTGGAAACTGACAAGCAGGAACGGGACTACCAAGTCATAGAGTTGGACAAGTATAAGGATAAAAAATCTATCGAGTTCGAAAAGATGGTCAAATTGATTGCCAATAGGAGGTCAACATACGCTATGGCAGACATAGACTTGATGATGCTTTTGGCCAATAGTGATGAAGGGGAGTGGGAACAGAAATATCGGGCTGGAGCTCAGAAATATTTGCATAAACTCTCCACCAATCCAGAAATACGATCATACGAAAACCTTATCAAAGCCGTAGAGTCAATAACGGATGTAAAGGAGCGGGCTTATAACGCCAGAGCACTTTTGATGTTTGCTAACCGCAAGACCGAAGTGGTTGAGACCATGCGCCTATTCCCGTATGAGCCGGAGGAGATTAACTCCCTGTTGGGGGAAACCTTGAAGGCTACAGAAGAGATACTGCCTGCGGAATTGGGGTTGCCTAAGTATTATGGTGAGAAGACGCTTATCAATGTGGCCAATGTGAACGTTGAGCAGTTCCTCGACTTCTCGTCAGCCTTGTTCAGCCGTATTACAGCGAAGAAGATAACGAGCCCTACGGATTACTCGCTGACGGCAAAGGAACAAGATGAGGTGATCAGGGATAAGGCCGCTGAGTATTTTGCCAGAATAGAGAAGATGCCACGTGGCGACGAAATGAAAGTCTTTCTGCTGAGGATGATTGACTTCTGTAAGAAGCAGACTTTTACAGATAGTTATTCATATAGGACTGTCAGCGGCTTTGCCGTGAATGATGACTTTGGAACGCGGCGGCAGAATAAAAATGTGCCTTGGCATAAAGACCCTGAAAATGTGCAGTTGATAGATTTGTTGAGAACTTGTGTGGCCTACAACCTTCTGACATTAAGACTTGATGAACTACAGGGGAAGAAGGGGCAGTTGTGGTCGGTGTTCTATTTGAACCGTGCATTATGTGTATATGCAGGCATCCCGTTGAACTACGGAGGCTGGCGTAAGTTGAAAGTTGATCAGATTAAATCCTGGTTATAAAGAAAGAGTGAGTTATGAAGTGGAATTCTTATATGTTCTTTCAGCAGGAAGAAGTCTCCGATTTTTGGAAGAGTTACTATGCCCAAAGAAACGCTAAGTTGCTGTTCGTGATGGGAAAAGGCTTTGACCCCAGGATGAACAATACATTGAAGAAGATCTTTGAGGATTTGGCCTACCAGTCTTTGGATTGCTTGGCTGTTGACTTTCCAGCACAGGAAGAAACGGACGGAGATGAATTCTATAAGTTGAATGTGGCAGAGTTTGAGGCACTGATGAATGAAAAGGGCGTATTCTATCAGACGATAACCATTGACGCAAAGCTCTCATGGGATAACCGTATCAAGAGTATGCTCAGGCAATTGAACCAAATTACATATACGGCTTATACTGATATAATCTTGGATGTCAGTGCTATCCCCTGTGCGTATTATTACAATATCGCCAAGTTGCTCTATGACAAGACACAGTATGACCAGGCCAATTTCTTCATCACCGTGTCGGAGAATGTGGAGATAGATAAGTTGATCAAAAAGAAATATAACGAAGAAACGATAACTCCTCTATACAATTTCAGGGCATCCTACGGCATGGAGTCGGTTTTCAACCCCATCAATATCTTTGTTCCGCTGATGGGTGAAGACAAAAAGGAACATCTGAAACTAGTGTATGACACATTCCATCCCAAAGAGGTTTGCCCTGTTTTGCCTTTCCCGTCGAAAGAGCCTGGACGTTCAGACCAATTGCTGTGGGAGTATAATGATTTCCTGACAGATACCCTGAAAGTGGAGCCGCAAAACCTACTATATGCGCCAGAGCGTGACCCGTTCGAGTTGTACAATCGACTGGAAAAATTGATGCAAGACTACAAAGATACGTTGAAACTGATTGACGGACAAATATGTTTCGGATTCGCTTTGTTGACGAGTAAACTTTTGGCTCTTGGAGTGCTGCTGATAGGGCTGAAGTATGAGGACGAGGTTCAGGTTTATAATGTGAACTCTTCAAAGTATGATATTGCAGACAAGAAGAAGATTATTGAGGCGAATGAACATAGCGAACCTTTTTTGATGTGGATAAATGGTGAGCCATATGTGTAGTGTATAGGTGTCGTACAATGAAAATTGATGCTGGTCAATAAAATAAGTTAGAATACAATAATAAAAAAAGTTTTTGTTTTTTATTTGCGCAGTTAGACAAAAAATGTCTATCTTTGCAAACGAAATAGTGAATTCAAAAAAAAATGGCGAGCATAGCAAGCTGGATATATGATAAGCCGCTTAGAGGCAATTACACCTTCACACACGATGAGGTGGCGCAGGCATTCCCTGACACGAGTTCCGGCAGCATTGCACGGGCGCTGACCAGGGAGGTGAGCAAGGGGCGGATTATGTCGCCCCTGCGCAGCTTCTACGTCATAATACCGGATGAATATGTGCTGCGCGGGGCTGTGCCGCAGTCGTTTTACTTGGATGACATGATGCACCACCTGGGACGCAAATACTATGTGGCTCTGTTGAGTGCGGCAAGCTATCACGGAGCTTCGCATCAGGTTCCCCTGCGGTTCAGCGTGATGATAGAACCTCCCGCCATGCGTGACAAGAAGGGAGAGAAGTACCTTACGCATTATTTCTGCAAAAGTCATATTCCTGAGGCATACGTGGAGAGACGGCAGACGCGGACGGGTTACATTAACGTGTCGTGTCCAGAACTGACGGCAGTGGATTTGCTAACGTATCAGGCTAAGACAGGAAGCGTTTCACGAGCAGCCACTGTTCTGGCAGAACTGGCTGAGAAACTGGATTTCGGGCGCTTAGGAGCTGACTTCGTGAAAGAGGTGCCTGTAACCAGTCTGCAACGCCTGGGCTATATTCTGGACGAGGTACTGGAGGAAGGAGAAGCGGCAGAGTCGGTGTACAGTCTTTTGAAGTGTTCCGGTTTCGCACTCCAGTATGTGCCTTTAAAGGCAGGAAAGAGCAGCGAGGGATGCGAAAGGAACGCCAAGTGGAGAATTATTGTGAACGAAACCATCGAGATTGACGAGTTATGATACCAGAGCGATATATTACGGAATGGAGCGAGCAGGCCCCGTGGGTGTTGAATAAATTCATCGAACAGGACTTGATAGTCTGCCGTGCGTTAGTGTCTATTTATAGCGATGCATTTCTTGCGGAGCATCTGGCGTTTAGAGGCGGCACGGCATTGGGTAAGTTGTATCTGAAGCCGCAGCCCAGATACTCAGAGGACATCGATCTGGTGCAAGTGAAGGCAGAACCCATCAAAGAGACCATAGACCATCTAAGGGATGCGCTGGCTTGGCTGGGCGAGCCAGTGGTGAAGCAGAAGAAGCACAACAATACGCTGGTATTCAAGGTGCAACCGACGGATATGGATGCGGGGGAGATTCACTTGAAGGTGGAGATTAACTGCAAGGAGCATTTCTCGGTATATCCAATGGTTAGGGTACTTTTTGCGGTGAATAGCTCGTGGTTCAAAGGTGCTTGTGAGATGCTGACGTATGAGTTGGCAGAATTGACAGGGACGAAGCTGAGGGCTGTGTATCAGCGGAGAAAAGGACGTGATTTGTTTGACCTGTGGAAGATTCTGTCAATGCACCCTGAGTTGGATAAAGTGAAAGTGATGGAGAGCTATGAGCGATATCTGGGCTTCACAGCATCGCACCTGCCTACGTACAAAGAGTTTTTGTTGAATATGGACGGGAAACTACAGGACGAGGAATTCTTGACGGACACGGAAATGATTCTTGGGCCACAGGTGGAGTATGACCCTCAGGTGGCGTGGGAAAAGGTGAAAGCGGAATTGGTGGAGAGACTTAATCCTGAAGTATGAATATTGATACTTGAAACATGGAACTTGAAACAAATAATATCATAGTAGGTGCAGGCCTGATCAGTCTGGATGTGTTGATTTGGGAAGGAAACCGCATCCCTGTGTCATTTTATGTGGGTGGCACATGCGGTAATGTGATGATGATCCTCTCCCATATGGGTTGGGATGCCTATCCCATAGCCCGTCTGGATGGCACGAAAGACGGAGTGAGAGTGTTGGATGACATGAAAAAGCACCGTGTACATACTGATTTTGTCTCTACCCAAGACGGTAAGACACCGGTGATCGTGCAGCGTAACTTCATTAATAAGGATGGTGTTCCCACACACAAGTTTGAATCGCGCAACAATATCGGGCGGTTCTATCTGGACTTCAAGTCGCTGACACTGAAACAGGCGAATGAGGTGATTGAGAGAATAGACTTTGTGCCAAAGGTATTCTTCTTTGACAGGGTTTCACCCGCCATCTTGAAGCTAGCCAGTACATTTAAGGAAAAGGGGGCGGTGATATTCTTTGAGCCTTCCAGCAGAGGAGGTAATGTCTGCCTATTCAACAAATGTGTTGAGGTATCTGATATAGTCAAGTTCTCGGAACAGAGGATAAAAGACATTAACCAGTTTAAAGACTATAATGATAAGCTGTTTATCCAGACGCAAGGGGCAAAGGGTTTGAACTACCGCTTGAGTGGCGATTGGAAGCACTTGGAACCTGTTGCAAATAAAAAAGTGGTGGATACCGCTGGTGCTGGTGATTGGACAGCGGCTGCTTTGATTAATAATTTGTTCAAAGACAAAGTAATGTTTGGAATATGCGATCTCTTAGAATCAGATTTGGAAACAGCTCTGAAAGAAGCGCAGAAAGTAGGTGCTGAGAGTTGCTCTTATGAAGGGGCGCGTGGCATGATGCAGCAATGAAACAACTAAAGAACAGAGATATTTTAAAACGTTAATCTTTATATATCTTCACTTCTTCAAAATTCACAAAAGCACTTTTATACCGTTTAAATTATAATTAGCTGACACATTATAAGTTGCAATTCTCTGGTTATATTTCCTTATGCTCATAGGTCTTGAGCACTTTTTCAATATCTGATTCCTTATAGAGAATGTTACCTTTCATACGGATATAAGGTAAGATGCCATCATTTCTATAGTCACGCAACGCCCTTGGACTGACCCGGAGGACTGTTGCTAACTCTCTATCCGTCATTAGCCGTTCACCATGAAGGACAGGCTTATAGTCATCCATTAACCTATTTGCTTTTCGGCTTGCCTTGCGCAGTGACTCCAATGTCTCTGCTATCAAATCATCTTTGATTGTGAGTATTCTTTCTTCCATTTCCCTATACATTATTATATATTATGATACTTGCCCGACTGACGGATAACCAATTCCACCTCTTCGGGACGGTAGTAGAACTTACGCCCTAACTGAGCGTAGCATATTTTATGTTTGCTACGCAGAGTCTGCAATGACCGTTGACTGATCTTGAGGATAGCACAAACTTCCTCACCGGTTAGCCATTTTTGGAAACGCTTGTCCTGACACTTGCGGGAAAGCGTTTCCACCCGCTGAGCCAGTTGGCGTGCCTCAGCCAGCAACTGCTCAAACGCATTCTTTTCCAATATTACTATATCCATGTTCTTATATCAATCTGGTTCAAACGGCTGCAAAGGTAGTCGGATTGCAGCAAAACGAGCACATAGGGAGTGAAGAAGTCCCCGAAAGTCTCTAATAATCGGGGACATTGGAGCCATTTCAAAAATATTTTCTTCCAAGGTGTTGAAACGGTGGGAAACATTGTTTTTGGCTTGCAGTAATTTTGCAGCCGAAATCAAACAAGAAAAGAAACGAGTATGGAAGTCATCACCATTGAAAGCGGTCTCTGGCAGCAATTGCTAAACCGCATAGAGAGAATAGAAACGTATGTAAAGGAGGCTACGGCTCCTGTCAACATCAGCGACGAGGACATCATTCTGAACAATGATCAGGCTTGCCGATTACTCTGTGTGGAGAAGCGGACGATGCAGTATTACCGATCAGAAGGAAAGATTGCTTATCGCTGCTATGCGAAGCAATTACGCTACCGTCTGTCTGACATTGAAGAGTTCGCACATGTCAACATGCGCCCGTTGAGCAAGAAACTACTTGCATCCATACGTCAGGAATGCATTGATGAGAAAAAGAGAATCCTTGAAAACATGGAGGACTGACTATGAACGGAACAGACATAACAGAAGAGAAGCAGCAGAGTGAAGTTCTGGATAAGGATTTCTTCCTTGAGTGTATGCGTAGCGTAGTTAAAAGGATGCAGAAACAGGAACAGATGATACAGGTACTGGTGGATGATCTGAGGATGCGTAACCACGAAGGAGTACTTTACCTTAGAGGCGAGAGAATGTATTCTACACAGGAACTGGTAAACAGTTTGCGAGTCAGCAGAAAAACGCTCATGCGATATCGAAATGCAGGGAATCTTCCTTATATCATCCTGCGTAACAGTGCCTACTATAAGGAGTCTGACGTAGAGAAACTAATCACCCAATACGGAAACAGGCTCGACAAGAAAGCAGTTGCTGAGTTCCTTGCCAATATGAACAAAAACAAGAACGGCGATATTCTCGCCAACAAATAACATTATTCATTAACAATTTAAATTTTTAGCTATTATGGTACAAAACCAAAATCAGGGCTATCAGCCCATCGACGAGTCCAAGGTTAACTGGGACCAGATTGAAGAGAAGTTCGGTATCTCGAAAGAGGTGCTGGAGCGAACAGGAGCAAAGGACAATATGCTGAACTTTGGAAAGTCCGGCCTTCTCGATGTGACAATGCTCATCTACGATCAGAAGGTAAAGGCTGCAGCACGTCTGCAACTGACGCGTCTGCAGGATGGCACTTACAGCGTGCTGCCTCACTTCGTGCGCAAGGAGCAGAAGCTGGAGAATGCGGAGTACATGGGCTATACCTTCAGCAAGGAGGATGCCAAGGCTCTGAAAGAGACGGGTAATCTCGGTAAGGTCGTACCGTTGTTCAATGTCCGCGACAACACCATGCAGGAGTGTTTCGTGTCTTACGACAAGCAGACCAACGAGTTGGTACACTATCCCGTGAGCAAGCTGCATCTCCGTGAGAGTGTGGGTAACGTGAAGTTCACTCCCGAAGAGATGGAACTGCTCAAACAGGGCGGAATCGTGAAGGACAAACTGTTTGAGGGTGAGAACGGACAGAAGTTCACCGTGGACTTCCAGGTGAATGCCGACCGCAAGAACGTATCCTTTGTCCCTGGCAGTAGCCGTCAGGAAGTGGCACAAGAGCAGAACCAGAAAACTAAACTGGACTGGACGAACGAGGACGGCAGCATCAAGAACCTGACCAAATGGAAGGGCATCCCCCTGACCGAAGAACAGCAGAAAGACTACCGTGAAGGCAAGTCGGTGAAACTCGATAACTACCCGCTGAAGGACGGAACAACGGCAACAATGTATTTGATGTTCTATCCAGACAAGAACCAGCCATTTGTCTCGAAGAACGACCCGATGCAGGGCAAGGTCGTTGCCCCAGCCAATGAGAGCGAGACACAGGTAGCCGTGAACCATCAGGGCAAGACCAACGAGGCCACCAAGAAGGTGGACGAGCCACTGCAGAAGGGACAGGTGGCTCCCAAGAACGAGCACCAGAAGGAGTCACAGAAGCCCGATGGCGAAAAGCAGGAGCAGAAGGAAGAGAAAAAGCAGAAGCGAGGCCCGAAACTCTGACCCGAGAAGCGCAATGTGTGGACAGCCGACAGCCATCTGCGGCTGTCCACCTCTCACGCGCGTATATATAAATAAGTATAAAACCACTGAATCCATTTTTACAATATGATTACCATTATCGCAGAGAAACCAAGCGTCGCACGACAAATATCCCGTGTCGTAGGTGCTATGGAAAGGAAAGTCGGCTACTATGGAGGCAACAACTACTGCGTCACCTGGGCCTTCGGTCACCTGATACAACTGGCCATGCCCGAAGCCTACGGAGTGACGGGATTCCGTCGTGAGTTCCTGCCTATTATCCCAGATGTGTTCCAACTCGTCAGCCGCAAGGATGCCAAGGGTAAAGAGGATGACGGGGTGAAGGAGCAGCTTCGCATCATCAAGAACCTCTTCGAGCATACCGAAAAGATCATCGTTGCCACAGATGCCGGACGCGAGGGCGAACTGATTTTCCGCTATCTCTACCAGTACCTCGGCTGTCACGTCCCGTTTCAGCGTCTCTGGATCAGTTCACTGACCGACAAGGCCATCAAGGAAGGGCTGAAGAACCTCAAGGACGGTCACGACTATGACAATCTCTTCCTGTCCGCCAAAGCCAGAAGCGAAGCAGACTGGCTTGTGGGTATCAACGCCACCCAAGCCCTGACCATAGCTGCCGGAAAGGGAACATATAGCCTCGGACGTGTGCAGACACCCACACTGGCAATGGTCTGCCGCCGTTTTCTGGAGAACAAGAATTTTGTGCCGACTCCGTTCTGGCAGATGCACTTCACTACCGAAGGTGACGGCGAAGCCGTCAAGTTCCTGACCGCAGACCGATGGAAAGATAAGGCTGATGCCGAAGCCGTCTATCAGAAGTTGAAGTCTGCCAACAGCGTAGCCATCGCCAAGGTGGAGTGCAGGGAAAAAACGGAGGAAGCGCCCTTGCTCTATGATCTCACAACACTCCAGAAGGACGCCAACATCAAGTATGGCTTCACCGCAGAACAGACTTTAGCCATTGCGCAGAAACTCTACGAGGCCAAGGCTATCACCTATCCGAGAACATCCAGCCGCTACATCCCCGATGACGTGTACGACGAGATACCCAAACTACTCCGCACACTGGCCGACAATGAGCAGTGGGGCGCACTCTCCATGACTATCCGCAAGCCCAACCGCCACAGCGTCGATGCCTCGAAGGTCACTGACCACCACGCCCTGCTGATTACAGGCGAAAAGCCGCAGTACCCGTCGAACGACGACAAGAAAATCTACAATATGATTGTCAGCCGTATGCTCGAAGCCTTCTCAGAGAAATCCGTCAAGGAACTGACCACCATCACCGTTGATGTGAACGGAATACCGTTTGTCGCCAAGGGCACAGTCATCCGTCAGCAGGGTTGGCGGTTTATCATGAACGAGGACACTGACACAGACCATTTGCCCAACTGGAAGGAAGGTCAGGAACTGCACGTCACGGGATGGGGACTGGCCGAGGGTAAGACCAAACCCGCTGCCATCCACACCGAGGCCACGCTGCTGTCCGAGATGGAACACTGCGGAAAGAACATCGATGACGAGGAACTGGCACAGGCCATCAAGGACTGTGGTATCGGAACCCCGGCCACCCGTGCCGCCATCATCGAGACGCTTATCAACCGTGAGTACATGATCCGCTTGAACAAGCAGCTTATCCCGACCGAGAAAGGGCTGTTCATCTACGACCTGCTGAAAGACAAGCAGATTGCCGATGTCGCCATGACGGGCCAGTGGGAGCAGTCGCTTGCCAGGATCGAGCGGGGCGAGGACAGCGCCGAGGACTTCCGCAAGGGCATCGAGGACTATACGGGCAACATCGTCGGGGAACTTCTCTCCTTGGAAGACAGGTTTGAGCACAGTGGTATTGGCATCCCATGCCCCAAATGCGGGAAAGGCACAATGCAGTTCTACAAGAAGATTGTCAAATGCGACAATCCCGCCTGTGACTGCCATGTTTTCCGTGAGAAAGCAGGCAAGGAACTGACCAATGACCAGCTGAAGGCATTGCTGACCGAGGGCAGGACGGGAATAATCAAGGGGTTCAAGAGCAAACAGGGCAACAGTTTCGATGCCATAGTGTGCCTAAACGACCAGTTTGAGACGGAATTTTCGTTCCCAGAGCGAAAAAGTCAGTCAAAGAAAGGTAAATCCCGAAAATAATGTGTAACTTCGCCACCGATTTCATTTTCATACATCGTTTACACGATTTTTGAAATGGATTCAGTGGTTGCACCT
>ERZ842401.2255-NODE-2255-length-26041-cov-8.708266_pt1 | contig 26041 bp, 25 predicted proteins | sample MGYA00521270_ERZ842401 | MGnify/ENA primary metagenome ERZ842401 (study PRJEB31892, sample SAMEA3878208) | bioreactor metagenome | biome: Moose rumen | place: Sweden | collected 2011-10 | study: EMG produced TPA metagenomics assembly of the PRJEB12797 data set... | reverse complement strand
TGACTTCGTGCCCTGCTTGTCTTGCTATCGCAAGCCAACACCGGCACTACGCACTTAGCTCACAATCCGCTTTTGCATCGCAATCAAAAAGAAAAGACGGCTAATATAAAGAAATATAGCTCAAACTTATTCCGATAATATGTTTTATGTAGTATTACGGAGCGCGGGTGTGAACTTCATTTTTTAAACAGGAAAATATATTATTTGATTCAATACTGATTTTATTATTATTTAATATTAAATCCTGAATTATGTCTTTAAAATCAGAATTTAGAAAACCAATAAAATATCCGCCAAAATGATTTGTTCTGCTTTGTGCAAATATCCCAAAAGATTTATTATTTAAACTTATAAGCGCGTTTTCATAATTTTTAAAATCTATACTGATTTTTTTTACAGGTATTGTTCCGACAGAAATATATTCGGTATGTTTACTTAAATTTTGTGCCGAATAATTGACTTCTCCGGCATTTGCAACTGTTAGAAATAATTGAATTATTAATAGAATCGCTATTAGTAATCTACGCATAAATTAATTATATCATAATTACTTTATAGTCCTATAATTTTTTCAAGGTATTGTTTTGCCAACTCTGTGCGTTTTTTAGGATTGCTGTTTGTTTGAGTAATATGGTCAAGAATGTTTGCCATACTCTGTATTCCTGATTCAGGCATTTTCATATCAAGTAAATCATTAAAAGTATATTTCCAGACTACTAAATCTGTTTCATTCTGGCACATAGGAACTTTATGCCTTATTCCCGCAAGAATGAGTTTTTTTGTTAATTCTTTTCGTAATGGAATTAATCTTTCATTAAATTCGGCATTTTTATCCATATCCATTTTGTTTAGAAATACTTCAAACATATCAGTTACACAATTTTTTGTTTTCCTGAAATCTTCGTTAATGTCATCAAGTATTCTCAAAGTTTTGCCTGTCAGTACAAAATTATTTGGGTTTATATAGTCAAATGTGTAATATTTTTTGCCTCTGCACATTTCATTTAGTAATGAAAAATCTTTTGCAATTCCATCAAAGCTGCGTTGTGGTAATTTGGCAAATTTTGGTAAATAAACTTCGTTATAATATTTCAGATTTTCTTCTGCAGTGTGAGTTTTGCAATAGTCATTTGGTACCCCGACAGGAATTGATTTACCTTTTGTATAAACATTTTTCATAATGGTCATATCTTCACCATTGTTATTAAATATTTGAGCAATTGCTTCTCCAAAATAATGTTTTAAATGCGAAAATTTCCTCTTTTTTATAATTTCTATCCCTCCAAATTCAGGGACTAACTTTTCATTTCCGCGTTTTAATACATAATTATCATCTATTTTATAAACTGTCCCGTAAAATCCTGAGCCAAGTTTGGATTTTAACTTGACTCTTTTGTCATACATATCAGAAAATTTAATTAATAAGTTGTGTTCATCCAAGCGTGTATAATCTCTTTTTTGCAGTTGTTTTTCAAGACTTTTGCTGAAGGACGATTTATAACCGGTAAAATTTGGGGATGTATTATATGAAATTCCTGTAATCATGGCTATGATAAAACATCTAAAAATTTTTTTTGCTAATTTTGTATAGCCTTGTTGCATTATGGACTTATAAAATTCATTATTATATAATTTTTTTGACAGAAGGGTGGTTACAATGAAAAAAGCTTTATTAACTGTAGCAATTTTATTATGTGCGAATATGGTTTGGGGGGCAGGTGCTCAGGTATATAAACTTGAAAATGGCCAGACAGTTGTTATACAGGAGGTCAAAAATAACCCGATTGTAACCATTGATACTTGGATTAAAACAGGTTCAATAGATGAAGATGATTCAAATAGCGGTGTTGCTCATTTTTTGGAGCATTTGTTCTTTAAAGGAACAAAAAATCACGCTCCCGGAGAGTTTGATAAAATCCTTGAAACCAAAGGAGCAATAACAAATGCCGCAACGAGTAAAGATTTTACGCATTATTATATAACTATTCCTTCAAAAGATTTTGATCTGGCAATGGAGCTTCATGCGGATATGCTGATGAATCCTATGATTCCCCGCAACGAAATGGAAAAAGAACGCAAAGTAGTCTTAGAAGAAATAAATAAAGATTCTAACTCTCCTCAGAAAAAAATGTATGAAAGTATTGATTCAATGTTATATACCTCTCATCCTTATAAAAGGCGCGTAATAGGCAGAAGTGATGTCATTGAAACAATTACAAGAGATAAAGTTTTAGAATTCTACAACGAACATTATTTCCCTTCAAATATGGTAACACTTGTTGTAGGTGATGTTGATACAAATTATGCATTAAATAAAATAAAAGAAGCCTTTAACGGAAATAACAAAAAAACAATTAAAAATTCCTACCCTAAAGAACAGCAATTAACAGAACAAAAAAAACAAGTTGAATATATTGATACTCAGTCCGGTTACATGCTAATCGGATTTCGGGGAACATCAATAACAGATAAAGATTCTTATGCTATGGACGTTTTATCAACTATTTTAGGTGAAGGTCGTTCATCTGTATTAAATCAAACTTTAAAAGAGAAAAAGCGTCTTGCATTTTCTGTTGGTGCAGGCAATATGACATATAAAGATGATGGTATATTTTATATAAGTTCCAATTTTGAACCTGACAAATGCAAACTTGTTCAGGATACTATTTTTGAGGAAATAAAAAGAATACAGGATAAAGGAGTAAGCGAAGAACAACTCAATCTTGCAAAAAATCTTATTGAAAGAACGACATATTATTCCCGCGAGTCTGTTTCTAATATCTCAAATGAAATCGGTTATACAATGGCTTTAACAGGTGATATAAAATTTTATGACAATTATTTGGATAATATAAAAAACGTATCAGCAGATGATATTAAAAAAGTTGCAAATAAATATTTGGGAATTAATAAAAGTGCGATATCAATACTCTTGCCGCAAGACAGAAAGGATATTCCTGTAGCTAATAAAAAAACAGACGATAATAATGGTAAAGCTGAATTTGTAAGTGAAAATAATCAGACACAAAAATATACGCTTGCAAATTCTTCAACACTTTTATATACTCCCAATACATTTAATGACATAATTGCCATAAGTATTGATGCAAAAGGCGGTCAACTGATAGAAAATAAACCCGGAACAGCAATGATTACAGGCTTATCACTTGTAAAAAGTACAAACAGATATTCGCCTGTAGAACTTTCGCAAATCATGGAAGATAATGGTATCAAAATTGTGCCATCTGTAAATGCAGATTATTTTTCAATTTCTGTACTGACAACAAAAGATGAATATGAAAAAACTATGGAACTGCTGAATGAAATTATTAATAATCCGTCATTTGACGAAGTAGAAATAGGTAAAATCAAATCTGATAATATGAATCAGATAAAAGCAAATAAGGACATTCCGTTAAAGGTCGCTCTTGAAAAATACAGAGAATTAATATTCCAAAACAGTCCTTACACAATTTCAGCAAATGTATTGGAAAAAAGCATTCCAAATATTACAAGAGAAGACATAATAAATTATTATCAGAAGGTTTTAGAACCGCAAAATATTGTAATTTCAGTTAATGGGAGTATTGATAAAAAAGATGTAATAAAAGATTTTAATAAAATATTTAGTAAGGCACATGCAGACAATAAATTTGATTATTTATCATTTGATAAAACAATTTCAAAACCTAATTCTGCGCGAACTGCCATTGCACATATGGATTCAACAGAAACTGCGTGGATAATGTTAGGTTGGCAGACAGATAAAATTGATAATCAAAAAGATTATGCAACATTGCAGGTTATTGATTCATTACTTGGCGGTGGAATGAGTTCAAGAATGTTCAGAGATTTGAGAGAAAAAGAAGGGCTGGCATATCAGTTAGGTTCAGGTTTGTCTGCTCATGTTCTGAGGGGAAGTTTTGTTCTTTATATAGGTACAAATCCTGCCACTCTTGAAAAAGCAAAACAGGGCTTATTTGATGAAATAAATAAGCTTAAAAATGAATATGTCGGAGATAAAGAACTCAAAGATGCAAAAGAAAAACTTATAGGTAATTATGTTATAGGTTTGGAAACAAATTTAGAAAAAGCATCTAATATCGGTAAATACGAAACAATGGGTCTGGGTTACGAATTCAAAGACAAATATATTGATTTAATCAATAACGTAACAGATACCGATATTATTGAAGTCGCAAATAAATATTTCAATAATAATTACATATTATCAATCGTTACCAAGTAAGTTCTGTCATACTGAGCGATAGCGAAGTATCGCCTTATGGTGCGAAGATTAGGAAATTCTTCGGGTTAAAACCCTCAGAATGACAATTATTTGGATTAAATTTTTGGTAATTTCCATATAGTTGCCTAAAAATATTTATAATTATTTGCCGATTTCACTTGCTTTGATAGTAATTTCGGAAGGTCTGCATACAAAAGGATTGTTTTGGTATTTTGCCCAGACAATATATGCCCTGTTGCCTTTAATTTCTGTAGAGCCGCTTTTAATATATTCGGTATCGCCTGTTTTTGGATTTTTACGTTCTGAATATAAATCGAGTGTATATTTATCTGCTTTTTTGGATCTGTCTTTCATTGCTTCATACAAATCGTCAAGTTGTACTTCTGTAAATCCGCAATCGAGTTTATAAGCTCCATGAGGTGCGGTTATTGTCTCTGTGTATCTGCAATAGCCGTTTTTCCAACCATGAATTTTACGGGTTGTTTTAAAAGAACTGTCCTCATATTCTGAAGCAATGGTTTCTTCATATACGTCACAATCTTTTATGTGTCTTATAAATTTGCGGGAAAATTTTGTGTATTCAGATGCTAATGCGTACCCGCCAAGTAATAGTGTTACTAATGATATGATAAATATTTTTTTCATTATTTAATCTCCTGCGATTTAATATGATTATATCAGACTTGTATTCGTATGGCAAAATTTTAAAATCTCATTTTTTTGTATGATTTCAAATTTAAATAAAATGATAATATAACAATATACTCCTTAGAGACTAAGATACACATATCCCTAATCAACAGCTATGCACCTCAAGTACATAGCTTTTTTTTATTTATATATATTCCATCTGTTTGTACCATTTTTATCCAATATTAATTGAAATTTTTCATTATAAGTAGTATAATGGCTGAGTTATACATTAATAGAGGATTTACATATGAAGCTTCACATGCAGATACTTATCGCGTTAGGTCTTGGAATTAAAAGAAATTGGCACATATTTTTTGGAATTATAGCAGGTGTATTGGTAGGTATCTTTTTGTATTCTCACTCAGGCAGTGTAAGTTCTTCTGTTTTGAACTTTTTGACATTTATTGGTCAAATGTTTATCAGACTTATACAAATGGTTGTAATTCCGCTTGTTGTATCTGCAATAATAATTGGTATAACAAGTGTTGGAGATAATAAACAACTTGGAAAATTTGGTTCAAAGATGCTGATATATTACGGGATTTTAACAACGATTGCCGTAACAATCGGGAGTGCGTTGGCATTAATTTTCAAACCGGGTTCAGGTGCAAGTCATTATATCTCGGCAAATATTGCTTCTGATGTTCAGGCGCATGTTGCAAATGCTGTCCAGCAGCAACAAGGAAAAATATTGGATATGTTTTTAGGTTTTATTCCGAATAATCCGCTTGAAGCTTTGGCTCATGGTAATATGGTTTCAATTATATTATTTGTTGTAATATTTGCGTTGGCTCTTGCAAAAGTCGGGGATGTGAACAGACCTATTGTTTCTTTCTTTGAATCAGTTTTTGCTGCAACGATGAAAGTAACAGACTGGATTATGCTTTTTGCAGCTCCCGGTGTTTTTGCTTTAACTGCAAGTGCTATTGCAAGCTTTGGTATAAATATTTTCGGACCGATTTCAAAATATTTAGTTGTATTGCTTGCAGGTTTTGCAATTCAGATGTTTATGGTTTATCCGATATTTTTAAGATGTTTTTCAAAAGTATCTGCACCTATTTTATTCTCTGCGATTGCAGAAGCGACAATGGTTGCATTCGGAACTGCAAGTTCTTCTGCAACTTTGCCTTTAACAATTGCTTGTTGTGAAAAAAGAGGAATTTCTCATAAAATATCAAGTTTTGTTTTACCGCTTGGTGCAACATTAAATTTTGACGGAACCGCTTTGTTACAGACCGTTGCCGTTATCTTCCTTGCTCAGGCATATCAGATACATCTTACTCCATATATAATCATTTCAATTGCATTATTGGCAATAATTGCATCAAGTACATGTGCAGGCATCCCCGGTGGCGGTTTGATTACAATTGCTCTGATTTTGAACGGGTTAGGCTTAACGCCTGAACAGTTGGTTGCAGGTTTTGCATTCTTATTCACTATCGAAAGACTCACTGATATGCTCAGAACGACTCTTAATGTAACTTCTGATGCAGTAGTAGCAGCAACAATTGCGGATAATGAAAACGAAATCAATTATGATTTGTTGAATAATCCAAAAGCATATGAAGAAATTGCGTAAATATGAAGAATTTAATTATAAAAAAATGGATTGAGCCATACAGATTGCTTGAAACGGTAAAAAAATACTGTGACCTTAAAGATTATACTTTTGACGGGTCAAATAAGCTGATAAATAAAAATAAAATGTTAGAAGATATTGCTCAAAATAAAAATAAATTTGGGTTGTATATGAAAAATGTAAATAAATTTTATGTTTTTTCCCCGCAAGATGATTTTCAGTTATTAGATACTCTTATACAAACTTTTGAATTTATTGAAAATGATTACGAGTACTCTGAAGATACTGATAAAGTATTAAATATGGTGGATTTGGGTAAATCTGAGGCTTCATTTATAAATGTAAGTTTTTAAGAATAATTTTTTATTAAATCATTAATTTACTAAATCATACATATAATCTATGCAATTTTTATTGTAAACAAATTATAATATATTTGTACAGGTTAAAAAAAAACATTAAAATAAAAATAAGAGGTGTTTATGAAAATAAAATTATTAATTTTGACCATAATCGGAATATTTATGCAGGTTCCTGTTCAGGCAGCTATTTCTGTCGATAAAACTATTACTCAGGAATATTTGCAGAATAACGGATATTCAAAACAAATATATGATACTGTAAATGTTAGTAGAGCGAGAGCTTTGGGAGAGGAATTCTACAGCAGTGAAGAAATAAAACTTAAGAATTCAAAAGCTCCTGTAAGATGGTGGAAAAGATTCCACGCATATTTAGATCCCGGGAAGGATGACTTTTCATTCTATCATCATGACAATAAGCCTGAACCGTCAGCATCAGATTTATAAATTAGTTCTTTTGTTTGCGCTAATTTTTTCCTCCATTGTGATGACAAATCTCTCATCAGGTTGTGTGTATTCGCAGGAAGAAAGTAAAAATCTGGTTGTTGATTATTCAAAATTTAATAGTGAATCTACAAAAAATAATGCAGATAATCTGTTTCAAATGGCTTTAAATTCACAAACAGATGAAGAAAAAGCAGACTATTTAAAACAATCTGCAGCACAGTATTTTATTTTGACAAATATAAATTCTTCTGATACATATCCATATATACAACTTGGCAGAATATATGATATGCAGGGAAATGATGAATACGCAAAAGCTTATTTTTACAGAGCTTTGGGTATAAATTATAAGGATGCTGATGCAAATTCATATTTCGGAGATTTTTATTATAAACGCAAACAGTTTAAAAAAGCTCTTGAATATTATCAGAAATCGATTTTGTATCAAAAAAATGATGCAAAAATATATAAAAATGTAGGACACATATATGAGCGATTTGGCGATTTGCCAAGGGCAAACAAATATTACAAACAAAGTTTAGAATTAAATCCTCAAAATTCTGAACTGAGTTCAAAAATAAATGAGGCCGTTCAGGAAGAATATGATAAATCCGGATACTATAAAAGGAGATTAAGAAATTAAATGAACTTAAACAAGTTAGCAGTTATAACATTCGCACTATTTTTAGCAATTAATCAACCTTGTGTATATGCGCAGGATGTTGAAGATATTGTTTATCCGGATAATGAGATTGAATTCTGTCAGCAAGATCAAAAAGAAACTCTCAAAGCTTTTCAGCCACTTGAAATAAATTTTGGAGATGTAATTTTCAAACAGGTTACCCGAAGGATTGACTTAATTGACCCTGCTGTTGCGAGCGGTTATTATCCCGGAGGCAGAGGCCCTAATAAATTGGTTATCTATACTGCAGATTACGGAGAACACACAGGAACAAACGAATTCGGAACCGAAGCAATTGTTACTGATAATGTTGTAACATCTTTGTCAGGTGCGGATTCTGCAATTCCTAAGGAGGGTTTGGTAATAAGCGGACATGGCAGTGCAAAAAACTGGATTACCCAAAATATAACAGTAGGTTCAAAAGTATATGTAGATTTGATGAATAAAACTATTACCGTCTATACAACATCTGAAAGTTATACCTATGAAGCGCAGAAAAAAATTGATGAAGCTTATTCTATTATCAATCACTACAAACAGGTTATGGATAAGTATAATCCTGAAATTGCAGAAAATCATATTAAAATTGCAAATAATTATTTACAGTTGGCTCAAAATTCAAAAAATAATCTGCCACAATTAAAACAATATTCGCAGGATGCAATCAATTCAGGTAATATGGCTATCAAAACAGCTTTGCCATATATAAATGATGAGTTAAAAGGCGTTTGGATAAGACCGACAGAAGTAAATTCCGAGCAAATAATTTCTACGTTGGACAAATTGCATGATAACGGATTTAATAATGTATTTATTGAAACTTATTATCACGGGAAAACGATATTCCCGAGTAAAACAATGAATAAATATGGATTTACGGTTCAAAATGAGCTTTTTGAAGGATTTGATCCGTTAAAGGTTTGGGTTGAAGAAGCTCATAAAAGAGATATAAAAGTTCACACTTGGTTCCAGTCATTTTATGTAGGGAACAAAAATCCAAATTTAACTCAGTCAAGCATATTAGCTCAGCATCCGGAGTGGGGAAATAAAACTAAAAAATGTGCAGATTGTTATGGAGCTACGATGTCAGAAGCAGAGCATAACGGATATTTTCTCGATCCTGCCAATCCGGATGTTCAGGATTTTCTGTTAGAGTTAATAACTGAAATTATAACCGAATATCATCCTGATGGGATAAATTTGGATTATATCAGATATCCAAACTCTAATCCGAGGAATGAAATGGGTGCGTGGGGATTTAGTGAATACGCAAGAAACGATTTTAAATCAATTTATGGCGTTGATCCGGTTGAGCTCACATTGTCAGATGTTCAGTGGTATGATTGGAATGCGTACAGGCGTAATACCATAACAAATTTTGTACAAAAAGTCGGTCAGCTGGGCAAAGAATATAAAACGGATATAAGCGCTGTAATATTTCCTGATCTTGCATCTGCATTGGCAAATAAACAGCAGGATTGGAGAAGCTGGTCATCTAACGGTTATATAGATGGCTTTACTCCGTTATTTTTAACGTATGATTCAAAGATGCTTTCATCTATGATGAATGATGTTATGAATATTAAATCTTCGCAAACAAAACTTTATGCCGGACTTTTTGTTACATTTATGGGCGGATCAAGTGAAGATTTGATAAGACAAATTTTTGAAGCAAGAAAAATGAATGCAAACGGAATTATTTTGTTTGATTATGCGCATACTACACCTGTTTATACTTCAACTTTGATGGCAAGTGCATTTAATTCTTATACTCAGTATTCAGGAAATAAAGTTGCGCAAAAAAAAAAGTTTCAAAAGAAGAAAAAAGACAACAAAATTACAAAATCGGATACAAAAGCAAACCGCAAAGTCAAAAACAGAAAAAACAAACAGGTAAAACCGTCGTAACTGTTTCGCCTAAAGGCACATGGGTATTTTCTAAATAATACTATTATGATATTTAATAATAGTCATATATAATGTTTTTTCTGCCATAATTGTGGTAGAATAATTACGTTAGCGTATAAATGGAGGGAGTCATGAAATCTGTTATACTTGCAGGAGGTTCCGGAAGCAGATTATGGCCTTTATCAAGGGATATGTATCCGAAACAATTACTTGCTATTGATGAGGATAATAGTCTTTTACAACAAACATTCTCAAGGCTGAATAATTTTTCGGATGCTTCTGATATTGTAACAATTACCAATGTAAAACATTATTCAGATATAAAACTTCAACTAAATCAATTAAGTAAAGAAAATATTGTAATCGCTGAACCATTAGGTAAAAATACTGCCCCTGCAATTGCATGCACTTTAGAGTACTTCAGGAGAAATTCACATGAAGATGATATTGTTTTAATTGTCCCATCTGATCATTTGATTAATGATATTGATGGATTTAATCAAACCGTAAAAACAGCTGAAATACTTGCTCAAAAAGGTTACATTGTCACTTTCGGAATTAAGCCTGTATATCCTGAAACGGGTTATGGTTATATAAAAACATTTAATACGCTTGAAACAGGATATGAAGTTGAACGATTTGTAGAAAAACCTGATTTTGAAACAGCAGCAAGATACCTAAAAGAAGGGAATTATTATTGGAATAGTGGGATTTTTATGGGCAAAATTTCAGTATTCCTTGAAGAATTCGGTAAATATGCCCCAGATATTTATAAAAATTTAAATCAGCTCGATTTTTCTCAAAGTACAAAAATTCAATATGGAATTTATGAACAGATGCCATCAATATCAGTAGATTATGCAATAATGGAGAAATCTGACAAGATAGCATTGGTGGAATTGCAATCAGATTGGAATGATTTGGGCTCCTGGCAATCTCTTTACAATGTAAAACAAAAAGATAATTGCGGGAATGTTATAACCGGTAAAGTTGTAACGGAAAATGTAAAAAATTCGTTTATTTATTCTCAAAAAGAACTTGTTGCGGTTGCGGATTTGGAGGATGTTGTAATAGTTGAAACAGAAGATGCTATTATGGCTTGCAAAATGGATAAGACGCAGGATGTTAAAAAATTATATGAAAAATTAAAAACTGAACAAAGTGATACCACTAAACTTCATAAAACAGTATTCAGACCTTGGGGATACTATACCTGCATGAATTCCGGAGAAGGGTATTTAACTAAAACTATTTGCGTACTCCCTAAACAAAAACTTTCAATACAATCACATAATCATCGTTCGGAACATTGGGTTGTTTTGGAAGGTAAAGCTCTTGTTGTTAAAGACGATGAGAAATTTTATTTGAATGCGGGTGACAGTATTGATATTCCGGTTAAAGCCAAACATTCTCTGCAAAACCCTTACGATGAAGAATTAAAAATTATCGAAGTTCAAAAAGGGAATTATATATCAGAAGACGATATTGTCCGTTATGAAGATTGTTATGGAAGAGTATAAATGTAAGAGGGAATTTATATATGAATATATCAGTTATAGGAACAGGATATGTAGGGTTGGTCGCAGGAGCTTGTCTTGCGGATTTAGGTAATAATGTAATATGTGTTGATAATAATGAAGCAAAAATCAATCAACTGCAAAAAGGTGAGATCCCTATATTTGAACTCGGCTTAGAAGAACTTGTCAGAACAAATGCAAATGAAGGTAGGCTTGAGTTTTCTGTGGATTTGTATTCTGCAGTACAAAAATCAGAAGTTTGTTTTATCGCGGTCGGTACACCTCAGGATAAAGATGGGTCTGCGGATCTTCGATATGTCCTTGAAGTTGCAAAGTCAATAGCAAAAGCAATGAACGGATATAAAGTTATTGTTGATAAATCAACCGTTCCTGTCGGGACTGCAGAAAAAGTTGCAGAAATAATCAGACAAAATACAGATTATGAATTTGATGTAGTTTCAAATCCTGAATTTTTAAAACAAGGAAACGCAGTTGATGATTTTTTATATCCTGACAGGGTAGTAATAGGTTCAAATTCGGAAAAAGCATCAAAAATTATGCAGGATATATATTCTCCTTTTTTGAGAACTGCAAACAGAATTATAATTATGGATGTAAAATCTGCAGAGATGACAAAATATGCTGCTAATTCATTTTTGGCAACAAAAATCTCTTTTATAAATGAAATAGCAAATTTGTGTGAAAAAGTAGGTGCAGATGCAGAAATGGTAAGAATCGGTATTTCTACCGATTCAAGAATTGGTAACAAGTTTTTATTTCCCGGGCTCGGATATGGCGGAAGTTGTTTCCCGAAAGATGTGAAAGCTTTGATAAAAACAGGTGAAGAAAATAATTGTGAAATGAGTATTATAAAATCTGCCGATAATACAAATCAAATGCAAAGACAGTTATTTATTAATAAAATAACAAATCGATTCGGGCAGGATTTAAAAGGTAAAACATTTGCAATATGGGGACTTTCGTTTAAGCCAAAAACTGATGATATGCGAGAAGCACCTGCAATAACAGTAATTAATTCGCTGCTTGAAAAAGGTGCAAAAATAAAAGCATACGATCCTAAAGCAACTGCAGTCGCAAAAGCAATTTTTGGCGATAAAATTACTTATTCCGAAAAATCTTATAATGCTTTAACAGATGCGGATGCTCTTATTGTATTGACAGAATGGAATGAATTTAGACGCCCTGACTTTGAAAAAATAAAAACGACATTAAAATCTGCTGTAATTTTTGATGGTCGTAATTTGTATAATGCTGTCAGATTAAAAGAAATGGGTATTGAATATTATTGTATAGGGAAAAATCAGGAGACATAATATGCCGTTTGAATTTGAAGGACAAAAAATAAAAGATGTAATATTAATTAAACCAAAGGTTTTTGGTGATAATCGTGGATTTTTTATGGAAACTTATAAAAAATCTGATTTTTATGCAAATGGAATTGAAGTTGAATTTAATCAGGATAATCATTCAAAATCTTCAAAAGGTGTATTAAGAGGTCTGCATTATCAGGCATCTCCATACGGTCAGGCAAAGATTATTCGTTGTGGCCGCGGCAGAATTTATGATGTTGCTGTAGATATCCGTCCAAATTCCGAAACCTTTGGACAGTATGTAAAAGTTGAATTATCAGAAGATAATAAACATATGTTATATATTCCTGTTGGATTTGCTCATGGATTTGTTGCATTATCTGAGGACGTTGAGTTATTATACAAGGCAAGCGGGGAATATAATCCGCAGGCTGACAGAGGGGTCTTATGGAATGACCCTGATATAAACATCGATTGGAATATTGATTTTGACCCGATTTTATCTGAGAAAGATAAAGTTCACCCAAAATTAATGGAAATTATAAGAGAGGAAATTGGCTAATGACAACAATACTAGTGACAGGTGGTGCAGGATTTATCGGAAGCTGCTATGTGAGACATATTTTAAAAAAGCATCCTGAATATAAAGTTATTAATATTGATGCATTAACTTATTGCGGGAATTTGGAAAATCTTAAAGATATTGAAAATAATCCGAATTATACTTTTGTTCACGGGAATATATGCGACAGAGAATTGGTCAGGGATTTAATTAAAGATTGTGATTGTGTAGTAAATTTTGCCGCAGAATCTCACGTTGATAATTCTATAAAGCACCCTGAAATATTTGTAGAAACAAATGTTCAGGGAACATTGAATCTGTTACAGGCGTGTAAAGAATTGGGAATTGAAAAATATTTACAGGTATCAACGGATGAAGTTTACGGAACATTAGGCAAAACAGGATATTTTTATGAAACAACTCCGCTTGCCCCAAACAGTCCATATTCTGCTTCTAAAGCAAGTGCAGATTTGTTAGTCAGAGCATACTATGAAACGTACAAATTACCTGTATTAAACACAAGATGTTCAAATAATTACGGACCTTATCAATATCCTGAAAAACTTATACCGTTCTTTATTTCTAAACTTTTAAGAGGGGAAAAAGTTCCTGTATATGGTGACGGGCTAAATGTTCGTGATTGGTTATATGTTTATGATCATTGTGAAGCTATTGATGAAGTTTTGCATAAAGGACAAATCGGTCAGGTTTATAATATAGGCGGTCACAATGAAAAAACAAATCTTGAAATTACACATTTAATTCTTGATGCTATGGGTAAAGACGAAAGCTATATTGAGTATGTTCAGGACAGATTAGGGCATGACAGACGATATGCAATTTCTAATGATAAGATAACAGCAGAACTTGGCTGGGAGCCGTCTGTAACCTTTGAACATGGCATAAAGATGACAATTGACTGGTATTTGAATAATCAAGAGTGGATAAAGCATATTGAAGAAAAGAAAGCGAGTCTTGTTTAATGGTAAAAGTTCTTGTAACAGGTGCAAATGGGATGCTTGGGCAAGATCTTTGTCCGATATTAGAACAGAATGGCTATGAAGTATTCAAAACTGACCTCAGCCTCCCTTGTCAAAGGGAGGTGGCACGAAGTGACGGAGGGATTAGCCTCCCTTGTCAAAGGGAGGGGGACCACGTTAGTGGTGGAGGGATTTTGGATATAACCGACTATAATTCCGTTATCTCTGTACTTTCTGAGCAAAATCCTGATATTGTTATTCACTGTGCTGCATATACAAATGTTGATAAAGCGGAAGAAGATTATGATACCGCACATAAAATCAATGCTACGGGTACAGAAAATCTTGCGAAAGTTTGCGGTGAAAAAAATATAACCTTAGTCTATATTTCTACGGATTATGTATTCCCGGGCGAAGAAATTAAAATTTTAAAACCAACTGATGACACAAATCCTTTAAATAATTATGGTTTGACAAAATGGCAAGGGGAACAAGCAGTTCGCAAATATTGCAAGAAATATTACATTGCCCGTACGGCTTGGTTATACGGAATACATGGTAAAAATTTTGTTGAAACAATGATTTCATTAGCTGATAAACCTGAATTAAACGTAGTTGATGATCAGGTCGGATGTCCGACTTGGACTGTCGAACTTTGCAATGGAATAATAAAATTATTATCGGGCAAAGCTTTTGGAACTTATCATGTTTGTGGCGGTGGACAAACATCATGGTATGGTTTTGCAAAAGAGATATTTAAATTGTCAGGTTTAAATGTTAATTTAAAACCCTGTACGACAGATGAATTCCCTCGTCCTGCAAAGCGTCCTGCTTACAGCGTAATGGATAATGGCGGGTTATGCAGACCATGGCAAGATGCTCTAAAGGATTATATGGCAATAAGATAGCCAATAAAAATAATATGAAGTAATGGAGTGATAAGCCTCCCTTGTCAAAGGGAGGTGGCACGAAGTGACGGAGGGATAGGGCCTCCCTTGTTAAAGGGAGGTGGCACGAAGTGACGGAGGGATTATATGAAACATAATAAAATTCTCACCCCATATGCAAAAAATTTAAGAAAAAATATGACAAAACAAGAAAAGCACCTTGGTACGACTTTCTAAGAACATATAGATTAAGATTTTTGAGACAAAAAGTAATAGAAAATTATGTTGTTGATTTTTATTGTTCCAAAGCTAAACTGGTGATAGAAGTAGATGGTGGGCAGCATTATACAGAAGAATCAATAGAGTATGACAAAAAGCGAACAGAAATTCTTGAAGGATATGGATTAAAAGTTCTCAGATTTACAAATTTAGATATTGATAATAACTTTGAAGGGGTTTGCAATGATATTGATATATCGTATCAAAATCCCTCCCCCACTAACGTGGTCCCCCTCCCTTTAACAAGGGAGGCATTTGTCCTCCCCCACTAACGTGGTTTCCCCCTCCCTTTGTCAAAGGCTGACTTTGTACAATCATTATTTAAATAATTATATCTACTTTGACAAGTAACACTTTTTAAGTTAATATTGCCAATAAAGGAGTATAGAATGAAAGGAATTGTATTAGCAGGCGGAAGCGGAACAAGATTATATCCAAGTACAATGACTGTGTCTAAACAGCTGCTTCCTGTTTATGATAAACCTATGATATATCATCCGTTGTCAGTTTTAATGCTTGCCGGTATTAAGGAAATTCTCATTATTTCAACTCCTGAAGATTTACCTAATTTTAAAAAATTATTAGGTGACGGCTCTCAATTTGGTGTAAGTTTTTCTTATAAAGAACAGCCTTCACCTGACGGATTAGCGCAGGCATTTATTCTTGGGGAAGAATTCATAGGAGAGGATTGTGCGGCATTAATATTAGGGGATAATATTTTTTATGGTCCGGGTTTTTCAGGTATGATGCAAAATTCTATAAAAATTATCGAAAAACATGGCGGTGCATCTGTTTTTGGTTATCAGGTAAAAGATCCTGAAAGGTTTGGCGTTGTTGAATTTGATGAAAATGGGAAAGCAATATCTATTGAAGAGAAACCCAAAAATCCAAAATCAAATTATGCAGTTACCGGTTTGTATTTTTATGATAACAAAGTTGTCCAATATGCTAAAAGTTTAAAACCGTCTGCCAGAGGAGAACTTGAAATTACTGACCTTAACAAGATTTATCTTGAAAATGGTAATTTGGGAGTAAATATATTAGGTCGTGGTTTTGCCTGGCTTGATACAGGTACTCACAGATCATTATTGCAGGCAGGTCAGTATATTCAAACAATTGAAGATAATCAGGGCATAAAAATTGCTTGTCTTGAAGAAATTGCCATGAGAATGGGATTTATTTCGCCTGATAAAATTCTTGAAAATATCAAAAATTACAAAAATAATGAATATTTTTCTTATGTAAAAAGAATTGCAGAAGATTAATTTCTCAAAATATATTTCAGTAGTTTTAATAAATATTGAACAGTTACTTGACTAAATTTACGGGAAAAGGGATAATCAGTTTATGTTTAAGTATTATGGAAAATTTGCACCATATTTGTTCTTGTTGCCCGCAGTAATAGTGTTGGTTGTATTTTTCTTTATTCCGTTTTTTCAGACAATCGGGCTTAGTTTTTTTAATTATTCCGATAGTATTTACAATCCTGATTATGCGGGTATTCAAAATTATATTCAGATATTGCATAATCCTGTATTTTATAAAGTAATGCTGAATACGTTAATTTATCTAATTGTCGCTGTTCCTGTTCTGGCAATTTTTCCTTTGTTTTTAGCTGTATTAATAAATCAGAAAATACGCGCAATAACTTTGTATAAAATTCTTATTTATTTACCTGTAATTGTGTCAATAGTTGTCGCTGCAATTGCATTTAAGTGGCTTTATGCACAGGATGGGATATTAAATTATTTTATGCAGGTATTGCATTTGCCTGCCATAGGGTGGCTTACCGATCCTAAGTATTCAATTTATTCGGTAATAATTCTTACCATATGGAAGGGTATCGGATATTATATGATGATTTATCTGGCATCTTTGATGAGTGTGCCAAAAGAGCTTTATGAAGCGTGCGATATTGACGGAGCGAATTTTTGGCAAAAGCATCTGACTGTAACAATTCCTCATTTAATGCCTACCATTGCTCTTGTATCAACAATTAGTTCAATTTCGGCAATGAAAATCTTTGCAGAAATTTATGTTATGACCAAAGGCGGTCCGTTAAATTCTACCAAAACGATTGTATATTATATATATGAAAAAGCTTTTGAAAATCTGGATCTAGGTTATGCCAGTGCAATGGCAGTAATTCTTTTGGTTATTGTTATGATATTTTCTTTGTTAAATATTTTTGTTTTGGAACGCGGAAAATATAAAATTTAAATAAACGTTACTTAACCTCTTTCGCAAATTGTTCTTGCTACATATACACCTGAAGCCGAAGCCTGAAGCAGACCTCTTGTTACTCCTGCGCCGTCTCCGATGGTGAATAGATTTTTTACCCCTTCTGTTTCAAGTTCGTTTGTTAATTTTACTCTTGCAGAATAGAATTTAACTTCTATCCCATAAAGAAGTGTATATCTTGATGCGGTACCCGGGCAAAGTTTATCAAGTGCTTTTAGCATTTCAATAATACTTGTCATTTGTCTGTAAGGTATTACAAGACTTAAATCCCCAGGAGTAGCACAAGTCAGGGTTGGAGTAATTACGCTTGATTTAATTCTCTCAGGAGTTGAACGTCTGCCCTCTAATAAATCACCGAATCTCTGAACCAAAATCCCGCCGCCGAGCATATTTGCAAGTCTTGCAATATGCTGACCGTATTGAATAGGCTCTTTAAAAGGTTCTGTAAATTTTTCACTTACAAGTAGTGCAAAGTTTGTATTAGGTGTTTTGAAGTTTGCATAACTGTGACCGTTTACGGTTGCAATGCCGGAATAATTTTCCTGTACAACTTCTCCATTTGGATTCATACAGAAAGTTCTGACTTCATCTCCAAAAGTCGGAGAATGATATATAAGTTTTGATTCATACAATTTTGAAGTCAAAGGCTCAAATACAGGAGCGGGAAGTTCAACACGAACCCCGACATCTACGGCATTATTAACCATACCGATTTTGTGTTTTGCAAATTCCTGAGTCAGCCAATCGGCTCCTTCCCTGCCCGGAGCTATAATTGTATATTCCGCGCAAATTGTTTCTCCGTTATCAAGTTCAATACCTTTAACCTGTTCGCACTCAACTATTAAAGATTTTGCAACTACATTATTTAAAATTGTAATTCTGTCATCAAGATAATCCTGCATGTTTTTCAGAACATCCAAACTTCTTTCTGTCCCTAAGTGTCTGACAGGAGAATGAACAAGTTTAAGTTCCGCCAAAACCGCCTGATGCTCAAGTTCTTCAAATACTTTTCTGTCTGTTCCGAAAACTTCATCTGTTGCGCCGTATTTTAGGTATAAATCATCTGCATAGCCAATTAAATCTTCTGCCTGCTTTCTTGACATATATTCGGCTAAATGTCCGCCGACATCAGGAGTAAGAGTTAATTTCCCGTCAGAAAATGCTCCGGCACCGCCCCAACCGCACAAAAGTCCGCACTTTTTACAGTTTACACATTTAGGAGAACCCTGTCTTAAAGGACATTTTCTTGTTTCAATTCTCTGTCCTTTTTCTATTAAAACCACTTTCCATTCCGGTTTTAATTTCATGATTTCCAAAGCGGCAAAAATTCCCGCAGGTCCTGCTCCTATTATAGCGACATTATACATCTTTTTCTCCCTATTTTCCTTTCGGCTCAGACTAAATTCCAATTTTGTCAAGCTTGTACAGTTTAACCCAAACAAAGTTTAATTTCAACAGGCGGATTATTTTTTATTTATTTCTTTCTTTATCTTTTTTCTCCAAATCGTGCCCCCATTCATTGAGAGTCAATAAAAATAATAGTATAAGATTTAATTTCCGCCACATATTATTTTTGTTTGTAAAAAATTCCCAATCATTTAATTCCTCGTTTGTTTTTAATTCCTGTTGGTATTTTTTTACATTCTCGTGATTGAGAATAATTTTTTTATTCCCCTCAAGCCTGTATAATTCCCCATTTGCTTTTCTGCCAAAAATGTATTTGTCTTGTTTATAATTTCTTACTTCGATTGTAAATTCTTCAGGATTTTTGTCATCAAATATAGCTTTATACATTAATGCCGGCTGGTGTTCTACTTTAAAAATTCCCTGTAAAATATTTTCGTGTTCGTAAGATAAATTAACTCTAAAATTTATTTTTTTATTGTTATCAAGATTTAAACTAATATGGTATTGGCCGTTTCCGTATGATTTTAATGTTGGTTTATCTACATCTGCAAGCATATTTAAATGGTGAACTGCACTTGTTGTTTTTAAATTTGATACGTCTTGGAAATATTCCTTTTCGCATTTTTCGCGCATTTTTTCAGTTTCGGATTTAAAAAATTCGCTTGTTACAGGATCATTAATAACGGCAAGACCAATCAATCCAAATAATGTACTTTTTCTGACCCATTCAGGGAGTTTATACTCCTTGTTTGGCTTGTTATCCGTTCCATGTTCCTGATTAGGCATATAGCTGACATTAATGGGGGCAGCTCCGCCAAATCGTAAATGGTTATATGTGTAATTTTGTATCGGGTAAATTCTCATATTTTTTGTATAAAGCTAAAACAAAAAAAAATTTGCTAATTTTTATTTTTTTTTGTTTGAGGATTTTTTAAGAGTTTTTGTATAATGAAGACCGCCTTTACCTGCATTGAGAGTGGTTTTGCCTTTCGGATCTACAGAAATTCTGCAGCCTTTTATTCCAAAAGAAATACCTATTCCTGATTTTGAAATATTTATTCTGAATAAGCCTAAATTAATACTTTTTCTGAAATAAAAACCCATAAGATTTCCTCTTAAAATATAATTTTATTATCTGATTTGAACAGGCATGATCAAACAGATAAAATCATCTTCGCTTTGAGGTTTCAAAACAGTTGCAGATAATGGAGCATTTAATCCGATTATTACATTGTCGCTTTCGATTATTCTCAAAGCATCAAGTACAAATCTGTAGTTAAAAGCTATTAAAAGTTCTTCTGCATCATATTCAATATCAATTTTATCTTCAGATTTTCCTGCTTCCGGTGTATCAGCTGTCAGAGTCAATTCATTTTCTGTAAATAACATTTTTACAATGCTTGTTTTATCATTTACCATTACAGAAACCCTTTCAAGTGCTGAAATTAATTGAGATACATTAACTACTGCCTGTTTTGGGCTTTCTGACGGAATCAGCTGATTATATCTCGGGAATTGACCTTCCAGTAATCTTGATATTGTAGTAATTTTTTCAGACTTAAATATAATTGTTGATTTGTCTTTGCAAATTTTTACGGAATCTTCATCAATAAATGAACTCATTTTTAAAAGTTCATTCAATGTCCTTGAAGGGATAATAAGCTGAGTTTGTTCAGTAATATCACTTGTAATTTTTTCTCTTACTCTTGCAAGTCTGTTACCATCTGTAGAAGCAATTTCTAATATTCCGTTATTAAAATCGCAAACGATGCCTGATAAAAGATTTGAAACTTCATAGCTTGCAGCTGCAAAACCTGCCTGATGAATCCCTTTTAAGAATGGTTTTAATTCTACATCAAAACATTTTGTTTCGTCTATTTCGTAATTAAATACATCTGATGGAAATTCGTTTGCACTAATTCCGATAATATCGAATTTTGATTTTTGGCATGTAATAGAAACATTTGTACTGTCATTTGATGTTTCTACCGTAACAAGATCATTACCTAATTTTGAAACAAGCTCATTTAATTTTTTTGCAGGAAGGGTAATTTTACCCGGCTCCTGAATTTGTGCATCTAATTGTGTAATGACTGTCAAAACCAAATCGGTTGCTGTCAAACGTACTTTATTATTTTCTAATGTTTCTATCAAAATATTATATAAAACTGGCTGAACTGCCTTTTGAGAAGTTGCTCTTTCAACAATTCTTATTCCGTTTAATAAATCCTCTTTACTGATAATAAATTTCATATATCCTGCTCCTTAATCTTTTCTTTTATTATATGACGAAAAAATTAAAAATAAAGGGATTTAGTATTTCATAATAGAATTTATTATACATTTATAAGTCTGTCGAGTTTCATTCTGTAAAAATCTACATTTATATTTAGTTTTTCTCCGATTGTCAAAAGCAAATTTATAAAATCTATATCTTTTTCATTTGCTTCACGGGAATGATTTTCAATAATATCGCCAATTCTGTGATAAATTTTGTTGTAATAAATGTTTTGTGCTTCAGCCATGTCAATATTTAATTCTAATTTTTCTATAATAGAAAATAATTCAGCTACCGAATCAGCTTGTCTTATTTCAAAACTTTTGGTTAATCTGTTCAGGTTTGTAATTATTTTCTTCGCAAAATTCTTATTTGAAGGAGCTTTGTCAATATCAATGCCCATTTTTTTTGCTTCATAGTTGATAGCCATAATTTGCTGAATGACGTTTTCTTCTACAAAACCGGAACTGTTTTGCAACAACTCATTATAGCGGTGACTCAATGTGTATCCTGCACTAATTTTAAATTCTTTAGGAATTTCAAGCCCGAGGCTTTGCATGTGATATATTGAACTTTTGCCCTGATCGTACATTTCTTCGTAGCGATTTGCAAATTTTTTGAGTTGATCTTTTAACAAAATTTGCAAGATCTTTTTTCTTTCTTCGATAAATATATCTTTTAAAGTAAAATATTCTTTGCCGAATGTTTCATCTAAAGCTCGGATGATTTCTGTTTGCGGGTAAAGAACAAATGTTTTGATTAAAGTATTTTTTAATTCATTATAATCTTCATTTGAAGAAAATTCTTTAATCGCGCAATGAAAATCTCCGTCTGCATATTGCATCAGAGCAAATACCAAATTTGATTTTTGTAATGTAATTTTTGATGTAACTTCAATATTACCGACAATAAGATTTGTATTGCCTTTTTCAACCATTTGGTAATTATTTCTTTTTACGCTGTAGCAATATACATCTTCTTCATCTTCAAATTCTTGATATAAAGAGGATATTGCCCATAAAGCAGCTACTTCTTTTAAACTTACAACTGAAGGTTTAACCCATTTTTTATAAATAGTTTTACCTGTACCATGCTCTTTAATATTACTTTTTGCCTCATCAAGAATATTTAAAAACGGGGTTTCAATATCTTCATTACTAAAATTTGCTGCAAGCTGCATTGCTCTTGCTGCATATTTCATAATTTGTACGGTTTCTATTCCTGAAATTTCATTGAAAAACCATCCGCAGCTTGTGTACATAAGCATTGCCTGCCTCTGCATTTCAAGAAGTTCCATCCCGCGTACTTTTTCTGTTTCAGTTAAATCAGGTCTGAAATTTGTTTTTTGAAAGTTTTTTATAACAGAATAGGAACGATTCAAAACGACGTCAATGTATTTGTTTCTGACTTCCCATGCGCTGATGTTAAAGTACTTTTTGCCTTCGTTTTCAAAAATAACAGCCAGTTTATCACGCAAATAGTCGAGAGCTTCTCTTAAAGGCTTTCTCCATTTTTGGTTCCATCCCGGTTGCCCGCCTGTAGAGCAGCCGCAATCTTCTTTCCATCGCCCGACGCCGTGGAAACAACTCCATGAAGATGCCTGTTTTATATCTGTTTCATAATCGCTTTCGCATTTTTCAAGATATTCACCATAATTGGTTATTTTGAAGCCTTCTGATTCTGCTTTAATTTTTAAAACGTATGATAAAGCCATATCACCAAATTTTGTATGGTGCCCGTAACTTTCGCCATCTGTTGCTATATTTATCAGTTGAGGATAATTTCTTGACTCTGAAATTCCTTCTTTTAATCTGTTAATAAATTTGTTTCCGTCTTTTAAAAGTTCATCAAAAGCGACCGAACGGGAAATTGCACCGTCATAAAAAAATAAATTTATAGATTTTGACGAATCCGATTTTATAATATATTTATAGCTCCTTGCAGGATCAACGTTGCCCCAGCTTACATCCTGCCAGTTTTTATCATTTAATTTTTTGATTTTTAACGCCTGATATGGTGATAATACTGTAAATTTAATCCCGTTATCAACTAAAAGTTTTAATGTTGCATCATCAACTGCTGTTTCAGCAAGCCACATTCCTTCAGGTTTTCTGCCAAATCTGTATTCAAAATCACGGATTCCCCATTTAATCTGAGTTTCTTTGTCGTGTTCATTTGCCAAAGGCATGATTATATGATTATATACCTGAGCAATCGCATTCCCATGACCGTTATGCTCGGATACACTTTCTATATCTGCTTTTATAATTCGTTCATATGTAAGTGGTGCATAAATTTCCATCCAGCTTAACAAAGTTGGGCCGAAATTAAAACTCATTTTTGAATAATTGTTTACGATGTCAAGAATTTTGTTTCTGTTATCTACAACTCTGGAAACTGAATTTGGGGTATAACATTCGGTACATACTCTTTCGTTCCAGTCGTGACAAGGTAGTGCACTCTCCTGTAATTCTATAGCTTCAAGCCATGGGTTTTCTCTTGGCGGTTGATAAAAATGTCCATGAATTGTTAAATATATGTCTTTTTTTGCTTCCATAATTATTCCTTATAAAAAGTTATTTCCAAAGTCAGATTATTCTATGACCTTTTCTTCTTTTTTAGGCGGATTTTTCTTTGTTATAACTTTCAAATCATCTGCATCAATCCATGTATCGCCTAAAGCTGTTGAAAATACTCTTCCTTTTAATTCAATTTCATCACCGGCATCAAGATTTATATTTTTTTCTGCAAGTTCTTTTTTAAGGAATATTTTCATCTCTGAAAGCGGTATATTATGATCCGGAGTATCAGGTCTTTGGATAAGGATAGAGATGTATTTGTCTGATTTACGCATAGCAGGCGGATAATCAAGACCTAAAGTTGAAAATTTATCAAATTTTGCTCTTATCAGTATGTTTCGGTGCAAATATTTGAATGGAGATGCAACAACATCCAATGCATTAACCTGATTGTACTGGACTGCAGAATTCGCTGCAATCTGAGAAGATATTGCAGACGGAGAAGTCTGAGAATAAACTATTGCACCCGTTCCCAAGCTTATAACCAATGCCAAAATTATACTGATTTTTTTCATATATACCTCTTATTTAAAACATCATATCCAAAAGTTTAACATAAAATAAAATTTACGAAACTGTCTAAGTATATATTATCTTTTTTTATTAAAAAGTCAAAAAATTTAAAAACCATATTATTTCTGTTCCTGTTTTTTTGTGAATTTTTTAATTTTATATTGTAACAATGTAAATTTTAATGTGTGTAATAACATTCAAAAAAAATTTTTTGCTAGTATATAAAAAAAGGAGTTTTTATGTCAGATATAAATTTTATCGTAGATAAAGAAAAATGTATTCATTGCGGGCTATGTGAAAAAGATTGCGGTGCGTCAATTATTGAGCTGAATGAAGAAAGGATACCGCAAATAAAAAAAGATGATGAAAAACATTGTATGAAATGTCAGCATTGTCTTGCAATTTGTCCTGCGGGAGCAATTTCTGTATGCGGTAAGAAACCTGAAGATTCGGATATTTGCGACAACAATTTACCGACGGATGAACAGGTTTTGAGTCTGATTCAACACAGAAAAAGTATAAGAAGTTACAGGCATGAAAATCTTGATAAAGCGACATTATACAAGTTAAAGGCTATGCTCAAATATTCACCGACAGGGTGCAATAATCATACTTTGCACATTTCTGTTGTTGAAGATGTTGAAACTATGGATAAATTCAGAGATATAGCAAATGAAACTATTAATAAATTTTTATCTTCAAATATATCAGCTCCAATAACAAAAAAGTTCGGGAAATACAGACAAAAATTTTTAGATGGCGAGGATATAATTTTCAGAGGTGCACCGCATATGATTGTGGTTTCCGTTCCTGTCAGTGCACCTTGTGCGCCTGTTGATCCAATAATTCTTCTCAGTTATTTTGAATTGTATGCTCAAAGTCTCGGGGTAGGAACTTTGTGGTGCGGGTTTGCAGAAATTGCACTAAAGTTAATACCTGAATTGTGTGAATATTTAGATATTCCTGACGGATATAAAATCGGATATGTAATGTTATTTGGCAAATCTGATTTAAAATATCAAAGAGCGACCCAGCCGGAAGATTATGATATGTTGCAGGTACAGCCAAAGTATTATTATAAGCTTAATTTATGGGAAAAAATCAAACGATATTTCTGGAATTCTCTGAGATAAAATATCCTACGAATAAAGGATAAAATAATACTTAATGTCGTAAATAATTATATAGGGGCAGGAATTATAAGGGGCATTAAGATGGATGAATGGTTGAATTTAGAGGATGAATTTTATTCTCCGGCAAATGATGAAATTTCTGATTCAATAACTCAGAATTGGACGCAGCAGGCTCTTGAATGTTATTATATAAACTGTGATTGCAAAAGATGCTCTCTTTCTGCCGGACATTATTCTTTTATCTGCCAGATGCCAAGAGTTATAGAAACTCTTATCGAAACTGTTGGGGAGCCTGAAAAAGAAAGAAAAACAGCTTAATTATTTATAAATATTATTAGCATAAAACAATGTAAAATTTTAATCTTGACAAAACCCTGAAAAAAATAAATAATAAAATAATATGAATGGCGAAAAAGA
>ERZ842401.2254-NODE-2254-length-26043-cov-12.489495_pt1 | contig 26043 bp, 18 predicted proteins | sample MGYA00521270_ERZ842401 | MGnify/ENA primary metagenome ERZ842401 (study PRJEB31892, sample SAMEA3878208) | bioreactor metagenome | biome: Moose rumen | place: Sweden | collected 2011-10 | study: EMG produced TPA metagenomics assembly of the PRJEB12797 data set... | reverse complement strand
GCTCAGTGGTAGAGCACTTCCTTGGTAAGGAAGAGGTCCTGAGTTCAACTCTCAGATACAGCTCCATATTTAATTTAAAACATAACATAATTTAAACAAAAAGAAACAATGGCAAAAGAGACTTTCCAGCGTGACAAAATTCACGTAAACATTGGTACCATTGGTCACGTTGACCACGGTAAGACAACTCTCACCGCTGCTATCACAACTGTGCTCGCAAAGAAGGGCCTCTCTGAGGTTAAGTCTTTCGACCAGATTGATAATGCTCCTGAGGAGAAAGAGCGCGGTATTACTATTAACACTGCACACGTAGAGTATCAGACAGCAAATCGTCACTATGCTCACGTTGACTGTCCGGGACACGCTGACTATGTGAAGAACATGGTAACTGGTGCTGCTCAGATGGACGGTGCTATCATCGTGGTTGCTGCTACTGATGGTCCTATGCCTCAGACTCGTGAGCACGTGCTTCTCGCTCGTCAGGTGAACGTTCCACGTCTGGTTGTGTTCCTGAACAAGTGTGATATGGTTGACGACGAGGAAATGCTTGAACTCGTTGAAATGGAAATGCGTGAGCTCCTCGATCAGTATGAGTTCGACGGCGACAACACTCCTATCATCCGTGGTTCTGCTCTCGGTGCACTGAATGGTGTTGAGAAGTGGGAAGAGAAGATTATGGAGCTGATGGATGCCTGCGACACATGGATTCAGGATCCTCCACGTGACCTCGACAAACCATTCCTGATGCCAGTTGAGGACGTATTCTCTATCACAGGTCGTGGTACTGTTGCTACAGGTCGTATCGAGACAGGTCGTATCCACGTTGGTGACGAGGTTGAACTCCTCGGTCTCGGTGAGGATAAGAAGTCTACCGTAACAGGTGTTGAGATGTTCCGTAAGATTCTTGACGAGGGTCAGGCTGGTGATAACGTTGGTCTGCTGCTCCGTGGTATCGACAAGAACGAGATCAAGCGTGGTATGGTACTCTGCCATCCAGGACAGATCAAGCCTTTCAAGAAGTTCAAGGCTTCTATCTACGTTCTGAAGAAGGAAGAGGGTGGTCGTCACACTCCATTCGGAAACAAGTATCGTCCACAGTTCTATCTCCGCACAATGGACTGCACAGGTGAGATCACACTCCCAGCAGGTGTTGAGATGGTAATGCCTGGTGATAACGTTGAGATCACCGTAGAGCTCATCTATGCTGTGGCTCTGAATGCAGGTCTGCGTTTCGCTATCCGTGAGGGTGGTCGTACCGTAGGTTCTGGTCAGATTACAGAAGTTTACGAGGATTAATCCAAGAACGTCTTAATAAAGACAACATAATAAAAGTTCCTGTATGCTTACATGGCTGCAGGAACTTTATCTACGGGAGTCTTTCAATGGTAGGAAAGCGGTCTCCAAAACCGTCAATGAGGGTTCGATTCCTTCCTCCCGTGCCAATAAAAACAAAAAGTCATGAATAAGATAGTTAACTACTGCAAAGCTTGCTATGAAGAGCTTGCGCATAAAACTACTTGGCCAACACGTCAGCAGTTGACACACTCTGCTATGGTGGTGCTGTCTGCTTCGCTCGTTATTGCTCTGGTAGTTTTCGGCATGGATTCTATTTTCCGTTCTTTGATGAGTGCCATATATCCTAATTAATAATAAAAAAACAAGGGTATTAGTAATGCAGGGACAGGGATTTAAATGGTATGCTATGCGCGCTGTCAGCGGCAAAGAAGCAAAACTTAAGGAATATATAGAGAAAGAATGCTCTCATAATCCTGAGTTGGCAAAGCATGTTGCACAGGTGCTTCTTCCGATGGAAAAACATGCGGTGCTGAAGAATGGCAAGCGTGTCATAAAGGAAAAGACTTCATTACCAGGTTATCTTTTCGTAGAGGCTGAAATGATAGGTGACACAGCTCACACTTTACGTTTCATGCCTAACTGTATGGGTTTCTTAGGTGGTATGGACAGCCCTACACCAGTACGTCAGTCAGACATTAACCGTATGATTGGTGCAGCAGAAGAAACTGCTTTGACAGAGGAAATGGATATCCCATACATCGCAGGAGAGACAGTGAAGGTAACAGATGGTCCTTTCAGCGGCTTTATTGGTACTATCGAGGCTGTAAACGAAGAAAAGCGCACACTGAAGGTAGTGGTGAAAATCTTCGGACGAGACACTCCAATGGAGTTGAATTTCATGCAAGTTGAAAAAGAAGGTTAAGAAGAAGACTGAGGGTCTTTAAATATAATGCTTCCAAAAGACCCCTTTCTATATAAATAAATAATTAAAATAACAACAAGATGGCTAAAGAAGTTGCTGGACAACTTAAGTTACAGATTAGGGGCGGTGCTGCCAATCCTTCTCCTCCAGTAGGACCTGCTTTGGGTTCTAAGGGTATTAACATCATGGGCTTCTGTAAGGAGTTCAATGCACGTACTCAGGACAAGGCTGGTAAGGTGCTCCCTGTTGTTATTACTTACTACGCAGACAAGTCTTTTGACTTTGTCATCAAGACTTCTCCAGCTGCTGTACAGCTGAAGGAGGCTGCTAAGATTAAGTCTGGTTCTGCATCTCCAAACCGTAAAAAGGTTGCAGAGATTACATGGGATCAGGTTAAGGCTATTGCAGAAGACAAGATGAAAGACCTTAACTGCTTTACCATTGAGTCTGCTATGAAGCAGGTTGCTGGTACTGCACGCAGTCTGGGTATCACCATTAAGGGTGACTTCCCAGCTTAATGCGAAAAAGTAATAATAGCTGTGACATAATGTCCGCTGATTTATTTAACATTTCCGGGAGGCAAAATCGATAATGCGATAATGCCGTTAGAACCGAAAAAACTTCAACAAAAATGAGTAAACTGACAAAAAATCAAAAAGCAGTTGCCGGCAAGGTAGAACAGGGAAAGATGTACTCTATCAGTGAGGCTGCAGCTCTTGTAAAGGAAATCACCACTACGAAGTTCGACGCCTCTGTAGACGTTGACGTTCGTCTGGGTGTCGATCCTCGCAAGGCTAACCAAATGGTACGTGGCGTCGTATCTCTGCCTAACGGTACTGGTAAGGTAACACGTGTGCTTGCACTCGTTACTCCTGATCAGGAGGCTGCTGCTAAAGAGGCTGGTGCTGACTATGTTGGTCTTGACGAATTCATCGAGAAAATCAAAGGTGGTTGGACCGATGTTGATGTCATTATCACTATGCCTTCATGTATGGGTAAGATAGGTCCTATCGGACGTATCCTCGGTCCTCGCGGACTGATGCCAAACCCAAAGAGCGGCACCGTAACAATGGATGTTGCGAAAGCTGTCAAGGAGGTTAAGTCTGGTAAGATTGATTTCAAGGTTGACAAGACTGGTATTATCCACACCTCAATAGGTAAGGTATCTATGAGTGCTGAAGCTATTGCAGGAAATGCCAAGGAATTTATCTCTACCGTTAACAAACTCAAGCCAGCTGCTGCGAAGGGTACATACATCAAGAGTATCTTTATTTCAAGCACAATGAGTAAGGGTATCAAGATTGATCCTAAATCAGCCGATTAAACTCTAAAAGTTTTTTTACAACAATGAAGAAAGAAGTAAAAGATACTATTATCTCGCAGCTTGGTGATATGCTCAAGGCTTATCCACATTTCTACATCGTAGATGTGACAGGCCTGAATGCACAACAGACAAGCGATTTGCGTCGTAAGGCCTTCGGTCAGAAGATTAAGACCGTTGTGGTTAAGAACAAGCTTCTTATCAAGGCTTTAGATGCAGCTGAGACAGATTACTCTGAACTCTATCCAACACTGAAGGGCAATACAGCTCTCATGTTCTGTGAGACAGCTAATGTTCCTGCAAAGCTCTTGAAGGAATATAAGGATGTTAATCCTACATTGAAGGCTGCATATGCAGAAGAGAGTATTTTTGTAGGCGCAGAAAAACTGGCAGAGCTCGCTGCACTGAAGAGCAAGAACGAACTCATTGCAGAGGTTGTTGCACTGCTGCAGTCTCCAGCAAAGAATGTCGTTTCTGGCTTGCAGTCAGGTGCTGGTACTATTCACGGTCTGCTTAAGACCCTTGGAGAGCGTCCAGAGTAAAAAAATTATTAATTAACAAAAAAGTAAACAACAATTTAAAATTTTAATAATCATGGCAGATATTAAAGCTATCGCTGAGGAACTCGTTAACCTCACCGTTAAAGAAGTAAATGAACTCGCACAGGTCCTGAAGGACGAGTATGGAATTGAGCCTGCTGCTGCAGCTGTCGCTGTTGCTGCTGGTCCTGCAGCTGCTGGTGGCGCTGCTGAGGCTGCTGAAGAGAAGGATTCATTCGACGTAGTCCTCGCTGAAGTAGGTGCTAACAAGCTTGCAGTCGTTAAGGCTGTGAAGGAAGCTTGCGGTCTTGGTCTGAAGGACGCAAAGGATCTCGTTGACGGTGCTCCTGCTACCATCAAGGAGGGTATGCCAAAGGCTGAAGCTGAGAACCTCAAGAAGGCTATCGAAGAGGCTGGTGCAAAGGTTGAGTTGAAGTAATCAACACCTCTGGCGAGTCCGTTGAAATAACGGACTGATACAAGAAGAATTACTAAAGGTTAGAGTCTGTCAAGTAGATGGATTCTAACCTTTTCATATTTTACACATACAAACAAATGACATCTAAGAAGGCAGAAAACAGAATCAATTTTGCGCGCGTCAAGAATCCGATGCCTTATCCGGATTTTCTCGATGTGCAGCTGAAATCCTTCCGCGAATTCCTGCAATTGGATACACCTCCTGAGGAGCGTAGGAAAGATGGTCTGTATAAGGTGTTCGCAGAGAACTTCCCTATAACAGATACTCGTAATAACTATGTACTCGAGTTTCTCGACTACTTTATCGACCCACCACGCTATACCATAGAGGAGTGTCTTGAGTGTGGACTGACTTATAGTGTGCCACTGAAGGCCAAGATGAAATTGTATTGTAACGATGAGGAACATACAGACTTTGAGACAATTACCTCAGACGTATTCCTCGGAACAATACCATACATGACCAATAATGGTACATTCATCATCAATGGTGCTGAACGTGTCGTAGTATCACAGTTGCACCGTTCACCTGGTGTTTTCTTCGGACAGGGTGTTCATGCTAACGGATCGGTCCTGTATTCTGCACGTATTATTCCTTTCAAGGGTTCATGGATAGAGTTCGCAACTGACATAAACAATGTGATGTATGCTTACATCGATCGTAAGAAGAAGTTGCCTGTAACAACTCTGCTCCGTGCTATCGGATATGAAAAGGATAAAGACATCCTGAATATTTTCGACCTTGCTGAAGAGGTAAAGGTAAGCAAGAAGGCTCTCAAGGAACTTGTCGGACGCAAACTTGCTGCCCATATCATGAGAACATGGGCTGAAGACTTCGTTGATGAGGATACCGGTGAGGTAGTTTCTCTGGAGCGTAATGAGATTATCATGCCTCGTGAGACAGAAATAACTGAAGACAATATTCAGGACATTCTTGACAGCGAGCAGTCAACAATCCTTGTTCATAAGGACGAGGAAACAGCTGCAAAGTATGATATCATCTTCAATACTCTTGCAAAAGATACTGCAAACTCAGAGAAGGAAGCTGTCTACTATATCTATCGCCAGTTGCGTAATGCAGATCCTGCAGATGAGGCAAGCGCACGAGAGGTGATACAGAATCTGTTCTTCTCTGACAAACGTTACGATTTGGGTGAGGTTGGACGTTATCGTATCAACAAGAAACTGAGTCTCAACACAAGTATGGATGTCCGTACTCTTACTAATGAGGACATCATTGAGATTATCAAGTATCTCATCAATCTTATCAACAGCAATGCTACTGTTGATGATATTGACCACCTTTCAAATCGTCGTGTACGTACCGTCGGTGAGCAGTTGGCAAACCAGTTCTCTATTGGTTTAAGCCGTATGAGCCGCACTATCCGCGAGCGTATGAATGTTCGCGATAATGAGGTGTTCACTCCTGCCGACCTTATTAATGCAAAGACTATATCAAGCGTCATAAACTCATTCTTTGGCACTAACCCACTGAGTCAGTTCATGGATCAGACAAACCCTCTTGCTGAGGTGACACATAAGCGTCGTCTCTCTGCGCTGGGTCCTGGTGGTCTGTCTCGTGAGCGTGCAGGTTTCGAGGTTCGTGACGTACACTATACACACTATGGTCGTCTCTGTCCTATTGAGTCTCCTGAAGGACCTAACATCGGTCTTATCTCGTCTCTCTGCATGTATGCTCAGATTAACGACCTCGGTTTCATCGAGACTCCTTATCGTAAGGTAAAGGATAGCGTAGTAGATCTGGATAATGATCACGTCGTATATCTTACTGCAGAGGAGGAAGAGAACCATATCATCGGTCAGGGAAATGCTCCGCTGAATGATGATGGCACATTTATCAGAGCCGTCGTTAAGTGTCGTGAAAATGCAGACTTCCCTGTTGTTCCTCCTTCACAGGTGGATCACATGGACGTTTCTCCACAGCAGATAGCATCTGTATCAGCAGGTCTTATTCCTTTCTTGGAGCATGATGACGGTCACCGTGCGTTGATGGGATGTAACATGATGCGTCAGGCAGTGCCTCTGCTTCATAATGATGCTCCTATCGTGGGTACAGGTCTTGAGCGTCAGGTGTGTGAAGACTCACGTACCATGATTACTGCTGAAGGCGATGGAACCATAGAATATGTTGATGCAACAACAATTCGTATTCTGTACGATCGTACTGAGGATGAAGAGTTCGTAAGCTTCGAACCTGCTGTTAAGGAATATAGAATACCTAAGTTCCGTCGTACGAACCAGAATATGGTCATCGACCTGCGTCCGATATGTGAAAAGGGACAGCGTGTAAAGGCTGGTGACATACTGACAGAAGGCTATGCAACTGAAAATGGCGAATTGGCATTGGGACGTAACCTCCTTGTGGCATACATGCCTTGGAAGGGTTATAACTATGAGGATGCTATCGTTCTTTCAGAGCGTGTGGTACGTGACGATGTGCTGACATCTGTTCATGTTGATGAGTACTCTCTTGACGTGCGCGAGACAAAGCGTGGTATGGAAGAACTGACAGCAGATATTCCAAACGTATCAGAGGATGCTACAAAGGATCTTGATGAGAATGGTATCATACGTATTGGTGCACGTGTTGTGCCTGGTGATATCATGATTGGTAAGATTTCACCAAAGGGTGAGAGCGATCCTTCTCCTGAAGAGAAGTTGCTGCGTGCTATCTTCGGCGATAAGGCTGGTGACGTGAAAGATTCTTCTCTCAAGGCAAATCCTTCTCTCTCTGGTGTCGTAATCGACAAGAAACTGTTCTCTCGTGCCGTAAAGACTCGCGAGTCAAAGAAGCAGGATAAGGTTATTCTTGCAAAGATAGACCAGGAATATCAGGCTAAAGCCGATGACCTGAAGGATATTCTCATTGAGAAACTGATGAAGCTTACTAAGGGTAAGACATGTCAGGGAATCAAGGATTACACAAATGCTGAGGTGATAACCAAGGGCAGCAAATTCACTCCTGCTATGCTCGCAAATCTTGAGTATGATGGCGTGCAGTCAAATGAGTGGACAGGAGATGAACACACTGATACCTTGATTCAGAAGCTCATCATGAACTATATAAGGAAGTACAAGCAGATGGATGCAGAACTCAAGCGTCAGAAGTTTGCTGTTACCATTGGTGATGACTTGCCAAGTGGTGTACTTCAGATGGCGAAGGTTTACATTGCCAAGAAGCGTAAGATTGGCGTAGGTGATAAACTCGCTGGTCGTCATGGTAACAAGGGTATCGTTTCTAAGGTGGTACGTCAGGAGGATATGCCATTCCTTGAGGATGGTCGTCCTGTAGATCTCGTGCTTAACCCATTGGGCGTGCCTTCACGAATGAACCTCGGACAGATTTTCGAAGCTGTACTCGGTGCTGCAGGAAAGCGTTTGGGTGTTAAGTTCGCAACACCAATCTTTGATGGTGCAAAACTTGACGATCTCAACGAATGGACAGACAAGGCAGGCTTACCTCGTTACTGCTCTACACACCTTTATGATGGTGAGACAGGTGAGATGTTCGACCAGCCTGCAACGGTGGGTGTGACATACTTCCTGAAACTCGGCCACATGGTTGAGGATAAGATGCACGCACGTTCCATCGGTCCTTACTCTCTCATTACCCAGCAACCTCTCGGTGGTAAGGCACAGTTTGGTGGACAGCGTTTCGGCGAGATGGAGGTATGGGCTATTGAGGCATTCGGCGCAAGCCATGTGCTGCAAGAGATACTGACGGTGAAATCGGACGATGTGACAGGACGTTCTAAGAGTTACGAGGCTATCGTTAAGGGTGATAATATTCCAACTCCTGGAATACCAGAATCTCTCAACGTGCTTCTCCATGAACTCCGTGGTCTCGGACTCAGTGTAACATTGGATTAATTTATTCATTTTCGTCAATCAGTAAATTCCAAAATATATGGCTTTTAAGAAAGATACTAAAATAAAGAATAACTTCACCAAGATTACTATTGGTCTTGCTTCTCCAGAAGAAATTCTCGAGAACTCCTTTGGTGAGGTTACCAAGCCTGAAACCATCAACTACCGCACATATAAGCCTGAACGCGATGGTCTTTTCTGCGAGAGAATCTTTGGTCCTACAAAGGACTTTGAGTGTGCTTGTGGAAAGTATAAGCGCATACGTTATAAGGGTATTGTCTGCGACCGTTGTGGTGTTGAGGTAACAGAGAAGAAGGTACGCCGTGAGCGTGCAGGACACATCGAACTGGTTGTTCCTGTTGCTCATATCTGGTATTTCCGCTCTCTGCCAAATAAAATTGGATACCTTCTGGGTATTCCAACCAAGAAACTGGAAAGTGTCATCTATTACGAGAGATATGTTGTTATCCAGCCAGGAAAACTTGCTGGTGCAAAGGATGACAATGGTGATGAATTGAATGGTTCACACCGCCTTGACTTCATTACAGAAGAAGAGTATATTGACATAGTAGATAATCGCCTGAATGCATCTAACTATGCTCTCGAGGACAGCGATCCCAAGAAGTTTGTCGCAAAGATGGGTGCTGAGGCTATCTACGAACTTCTTGCAGGACTTGATTTGGATGCTCTTTCTTACGAACTGCGTGACCAGGCAAGTAATGAAGGTTCAGCACAGCGTAAGACTGAAGCTCTGAAGCGTCTGCAGGTAGTAGAAGCTTTCCGTGCCAGTCGTGGGGAGGATGGCATGCAGAATCGTCCAGAATGGATGATTATGAAGATTCTTCCTGTTACACCTCCAGAGTTGCGCCCACTCGTTCCATTGGATGGCGGTCGTTTCGCTACTTCTGACCTCAATGACCTCTATCGTCGTGTCATCATACGTAACAACCGTCTGAAGAGACTGATGGAGATTCATGCACCAGAGGTTATCCTGCGTAATGAGAAGCGTATGCTTCAGGAGGCTGTAGACTCTCTCTTTGACAACTCTCGTAAGAGCAGTGCTGTGAAGAGTGAGAGCAACCGTCCTCTGAAGTCGCTGTCAGATTCTCTGAAAGGTAAGGCAGGACGTTTCCGTCAGAACCTCCTCGGTAAGCGTGTCGACTATTCTGCACGTTCCGTTATCGTCGTTGGTCCTGAACTGAATATGGGTGAGTGTGGTCTGCCAAAGCTTATGGCTGCAGAATTGTACAAGCCATTCATCATCCGTAAGCTTATTGAGCGTGGTATCGTGAAGACGGTTAAGAGCGCAAAGCGTATTGTTGACCGTCGTGAGCCAATCATCTATGATATTCTTGAGAATGTCATGAAGGGACATCCTGTGCTCCTGAACCGTGCTCCAACACTTCACCGTCTGGGTATTCAGGCCTTCCAACCAAAGCTTATCGAGGGTAAGGCTATCCAGCTGCACCCATTGGCATGTACAGCGTTCAACGCTGACTTTGATGGTGACCAGATGGCTGTCCACCTCCCATTGTCAAATGAGGCAATCCTTGAGGCACAGCTCCTGATGCTGCAGAGCCATAACATCCTTAATCCTGCAAATGGTGCTCCTATCACAGTACCTTCACAGGATATGGTGCTCGGACTCTATTACATCACAAAGATGCGTCCAGGAGCGAAGGGTGAGGGTCTTACATTCTATGGTCCGGAAGAGGCAATCATAGCATATAATGAAAAGCGTTGTGACCTCCATGCTCCTGTAAAGGTGATGGTAAATGATATCGTAGACGGACACAGTGTACGTCATATGGTGGAGACATCTGTAGGACGTGTCATTGTGAACAATATCATTCCAGAGGAGGTCGGATTTGTAAATACCATCATTTCCAAGAAGTCTCTGCGTGACATTATCCAGAATGTTATTAACCTCGTAGGTTTTGCTCGCGCATGTACCTTCCTCGATGGTATTAAGAACCTCGGTTATCGTATGGCATATCTTGCTGGTCTGTCATTCAACCTTGATGATATCATCATTCCACCAGAGAAGGATGAACTCATCAATAAGGGTAATGAGGAAGTACAGCAGATTACCGATAACTACAACATGGGCTTCATTACAGATACTGAGCGTTATAATCAGGTAATTGATACATGGACTCATGTCAACAATGATATTGGTAACATTCTTCTTAAGAAGATGACGGAGGCAGATCAGGGCTTCAATGCCGTATTCATGATGCTTGACTCTGGTGCCCGTGGTTCAAAGGATCAGATTAAGCAGCTCTCTGGTATTCGTGGTCTGATGTCTAAGCCTCAGAAGGCAGGTGCTGACGATCGTCCTACAATTGAGAACCCTATCCTTTCAAACTTCAAGGAGGGTATGTCTGTGCTGGAGTACTTCATCGCTTCTCACGGTGCCCGTAAGGGTCTTGCCGATACCGCCATGAAGACAGCGGATGCCGGTTACCTGACACGTCGTCTTGTTGACGTATCTCATGATGTTATCATCAATGAGGACGACTGTGGTACATTGCGTGGCCTTTCATGCTCAGCATTGAAGAATGGTGATGATGTGATATCTTCTCTCTATGACCGTATCCTCGGTCGTGTCAGTGTACACGATATCATTAATCCACATACTAATAAGGTTATCTGTCCTGCAGGTGAAGAAATCAACGAGGCCCGTGCCAAGGAGATAGAAGATGCAGGTATCGAAACAGTGGAGATACGTTCAGTGCTCACTTGTGAGAGCCGTCAGGGAGTATGTAAGAAGTGTTACGGACGTAACCTTGCTACTCAGCGTATGGTACAGAAGGGTGAGGCTGTTGGTGTTATCGCAGCACAGGCTATCGGTGAGCCAGGTACACAGCTTACTCTGCGTACGTTCCATGCCGGTGGTATCGCAGGTAACGCTGCAGCAAATGCAACTGTAAAGTGCAGGGCTGCTGAGGCTAAGGTGGAATTTGACGAATTGCGTACTGTACCATTCGTTGATAAGAGCGAAGGTGGCAACGTAGAATGTGAGATGGTTGTCAGCCGTCTGGCAGAATGTCGTTTCGTAGATACCAATACAGGTATTGTACTCTCTAACGTTCCTGTTCCTTACGGTTCTTCTCTGTTCTTCAAGAACGGTGATATCGTCAAGAAGGGCGACATCATAGCACGTTGGGATCCGTTCAATGCCGTCATCGTATCAGAATTCGGTGGTAAGGTACGTATCAACGACTTCATCGAGGGTACTACCTATAAGGCAGAAACTGACGATTCTACCGGTATGACGGAGAAGATTATCATTGAATCAAAGGACCGCTCTATGATACCTACCGTTGAAATCGTTGATGAGGCTGGTCAGGTAGTTGCTACATACAACCTGCCTGTTGACGGACACGTTGTAGTGGAGGATGGACAGGTTATCTCAACTGGTGAGACGGTTGTCAAGATTCCACGTACCGTTGGTCGTGCAGGTGATATCACTGGTGGTCTGCCACGTGTTACAGAGCTCTTCGAGGCACGTAACCCAAGTAATCCTGCTGTCGTATCTGAAATTGACGGTGAGGTAACAATGGGCCCGTTGAAGCGTGGTAACCGTGAGATAACAATCACCTCAAAGTCTGGCGAACAGCGCAAGTATCTCGTTCCATTGTCCAAGCAGCTGCTTGTTCAGGAGCATGATGCCGTTCGTGCTGGTACTCCATTGTCTGCAGGTGTAATCACTCTGAATGATATTCTTCAGATCAAGGGTCTTACCGCTGTACAGGAGTATATCGTGAACGAGGTACAGGACGTATATCGTCTGCAGGGTGTTAAGATTAATGATAAGCACTTTGAGATTATCGTACGTCAGATGATGCGTAAGGTACAGATCAATGACCCGGGTGATACTATCTTCCTTGAGAGTGATATAGTTGATAAGCTCGATTTCACCGAGGAGAATGATCGTATCTGGGGCAAGAAGGTTGTCATCGACGCTGGTGATTCTGAGAACTTCCATAAGGGACAGATTGTCAGCGCACGCAAGCTTCGCGATGAGAACGCCTTCCTCCAGCGTCATGACCTTAAGAGGGTTACTGTACGTGATGCCGTTCCTGCTACATCAACCCAGATACTGCAGGGTATCACACGTGCTGCCCTTCAGACAAAGAGCTTCATGTCAGCTGCATCATTCCAGGAGACAACGAAAGTTCTGAACGAGGCTGCCGTACGTCGTAAGGTTGATTACTTACAGGGAATGAAGGAGAACGTTATCTGCGGACATCTCATCCCAGCAGGTACAGGTCTGCGCGAATTCGAGAAGATTATCGTAGGTTCGCGCGAGGATATGGACCGTCGCTCAATGAGCCGCCAGAACGTTTTCGAATATAGAAACTAATAAAAAAATGCTAAGCTGTAACCAACAGCTTAGCATTTATTTCGCTTTGAACTAATGCTGCCAGTTCCTCATAGGAGTTGGCGGCATTTGGTTTTATGATAGGCAGGTACTCAATAGAGATATGATGTGGGGTAGGAATGAGTCTTCCTCGTGGCATTGCCTTGAAAGCTCCCTTTATGCAAACCGGCAGGATAGGTACATTGAGTTCTTTCGACAATATGGCAAATGTCTTGCGGAAGTTGTTCATTGCTCCGTCGTGGGTACGCTTTCCTTCAGGGAATATGACGAGGCTCTTGCCCTGCTTCAATACCTCTGCCATCTTGAGGATGGAGTTCTTCAGGTTCTTGCGCTCCATCAGGATGATGTTATGACGTGCTGCGAAGTTTCTCCTTAACGAGCCCTGCACGTGCTCCTCTGTGGCATAGAAGTAGAATTCGTTTATCTGCTCTTTAGACAGACCGCTGATAGCCAGAGGACCGTCGATGAAGCTCTGATGGTTCGGAGCCAGGATAACAGGGCCGTGAGCAGGAATATTCTCCTTGCCAATTATTGTCAGACGGTTGTTGAACTGCAGGTACTTCTTGAAGAACTTTGCATACAGATAATGTGTGGGAGAGGTCGTAGGCAGAACGAGATTGCTGGATTCGCTGAGCATGATGTCATGCCAGTTTACTGAACCTACATTTTTCTCTTCGTGCTGCTCGCCTTTCTTCTGTTTACACTTCTCTGCTATTGCAGCCATATTCTTAAAACCGGCCATTTCATCGGCATCTATTGTTATGCCGAACCGCTCTTCGATAAAGCTTTGCAGGCCTACTTTGTCAAGACTGTCAAAGGCAAGGTCTGTCTCTATGTGGCTGTTTTCATTGATGGCGATATGCTTCTCCTCAAAGATGTATTGTGCTATTGCCTGTAACTCAGGGTTGTCAGGGAATTCTGGAGCCACTACCTTCTTAGGGGCTACATTGGCGCCTTTGTTCTCCAGTATATCCTTCAGCTTGAATCTCTGCAACTTCTCCAGCTTTGTTCTTGGAAGGTCTCCGTTGAAGATGAAGATATTCATTATCTTCTTATAGTTTTCAACAGTCTTATTGTACGGTTGTATAACGTTTTCCTTTAGAAAATCCTCGGTTGCATCGACACGTTGCGGTACTATGATAGCCCAAAGAGCATCATCCTTCTCCGTTACGGCAGCCTCTTTTACGTAGGTGTCATACTTCTCCAGCTGGAACTCTATCTCGTTAGGCTGTACGTTCTTACCATTCGAAAGAACAATGATTTCCTTCTTTCTTCCTGTTATGGTTACTCTTCCCTCTTCGTCCAGGCTTGCCAGGTCGCCAGTATGCAGGAATCCGTCGCTGTCTATGACGTCTGCCGTCTCTTCAGGGCGGTTATAATATCCCAGCATGAGGTTTCTGCCTCGTGCGCACAGTTCCCCGTCTACTATCTTCACCTCTACTGATGGCAGCGGCTTTCCGCTGCAGCCTGGTATGTAGTCGCCAGGACGGGTAAAGGAGATGATAGGTGCTGTCTCTGTCATGCCATAGCCTTCCAGTACTTCAAGGCCGAGGGTCTTCAGTCCGTTTCCTATCTCCGTATCGAGGGCTGCACCGCCTGATACGCAGTAGTCCAGGTGTCCGCCCATCTTCTTGTGTACACTCTGGAAGATGAAGCGTGATAAAGACCTGTTATTGACAGTTGCACAGAGATTGAATAGTGCGCGGGTGATGAAGCTTGCGTCAATCTTCTTCTTTATGCCATAATACAGTGTCTGCCACAGGCGAGGCACACCAATCATGATGGCAATCTCGCCCTTGCACAGCATATTCATGATGTCAGGACCTGATAGGGTAGGGCATATCGCCACGCCTCCGCCTCTCGTGATGGGGGCTATGATACATCCCATCAGGGGCAGGATATGGTGTACGGGCAGCAGCACGAGTGTTCTGCGCTCCTTAGAGAAGATGGGAACCTCGTCGGCAACACCGCTGATGTTCGCCTCCAAGTTGTCGTATGACAGCATTACACCCTTCGGAGAACCTGTGGTGCCCGATGTGTATATAATGAGGCACGGCTCATCCTTTGAGCCCTCGAAGACCATTTCATCAGTGCCTCCTGCAGGGGTGCTACCTTCGTTCTTTGTCTCTCCCAGTGTCATCAACTCCATTGTGTGTCCCACCTGTGCTATGGCCTCCTTTGCCACTTCTGCGGTATTCTCCGATACCCAGATGGCACTTGGCCTACAGTCGTTGATGATGTATGCAAGGTCGCTGACGGTGCTCGTGGCATCAACGGGAACAGCAATAAAGCCCTGCTTCCATATTCCGAAGAAGGCATATATCCACTCCTCCCTGTTCTCAGAGAAGATGATTATTCTTTGTGTATATTTGTCTGCTACTGCTTGTTGGTTTGCAACGGAGTTATTGTTGAATTTCTGCAATTTTTCTGCGTATTCAACGATGTGTTGCATCATTTCAGCATAACTCACCTCATGCTCTGGGGTGATAATAGCCGCTTTGTGAAAATCCTTTATAGTCATGTTGGTAGAAATATATTTTGCGGGCAAAGTTACTATTAAGTTATGAGATATGCAAGAAAAAAGTAAAAAAATCTCCGCCAGGTATCTTGACGGAGATTTTTGTTATTCTTATTCTACAACGATTTTCTTGGTTCCTACGATGTAGATGCCAGGAGCAAGTCCTTGTGTTGCCTGTTCGATGTTGACAGCTTTACGGATGGGGTGTCCAGCCAGTGACCATACGTCAACAAATTGCCCGTCCTCAGAATCTGAATCTACGACAGTAATGCCGGTGGTTCCTTCTGGTGAGTAGTCGCTGTTGTTTGTCAGGTACATATCGTTCACTATAATATTCTGGCTACCAGTGCCCCAGAAACTTACGATGCGTATGTTCTTGGTGTCAAGAGACTGCCCACTGTTGCTGCCGCTGGTATATTTGGCGGTTTTGAGGTTCAGGACAATCTGTCTGCTTGATCCGAAGTCCGGGGTACTGCAGCATGAGCTCCAGATGCTGTTTTCCGTGAAGAGATTCAGGTGGCTGCCGCTGCTTGTTGTCTTAAGCTTGATGACGAGGTATTTGTAGCCTGACATATCGGCACCACTGTTATATACCCATCCCATCTGTCCCCATTGTCCAGGGCTGAAGGTGTGGGTTGTCTCATTGTATGTGCCTTGAGCGAAGAGGTCGGTCTTTATATATTGTGCAGAGAATGGGAAGAACGTAGAACGTACGGTGAAATCGGTCGTTTTTGTGTTATTCAGAGGGTCGGTATATGCTGCTGTGACATTGGCAACACCTTCTTTCAGACCATTTACCTGTCCGTCCTTGATTTCGATGACATCGTTGCTTATCTCGTAATCTGATTTTGAAGATACGATGCCGGTATGGCCGTAACGATAGGTTGCTGTCAGTGGCAGGGTATTGGAATTGCCAATCATCACTTCCATATCTTCATTTGCTACTTCCAACTTCTCCACAGTGAGCATATCGTCACCATATACCATGGTATCGGCATGTGGCCAATCTACGTTATAGTAATCAGCATACCAGTCCATGCAGGCCTTGCCACAGGCTTCCTCCAGACTTCCGAAGGCTGGCGTTACGACGTTGTTGTTTAACAGTGCGTCAATGTCTATGAGGCATCCTGTACCTGACAGGGTCATTGAGATGTTCTTATAGTAGTCGATATTTGCCTTGTAGGCCTTTCCCCACTTTGATGTAGAGCCTGTGGCCCATGTGCCGTAGTTTGGCTTTACCCATTGTCCGTGCTCGTCATAGTGACCCTCCTCATCAGGATTCTCAGGACTCCAGTCCACCTCAGTGATGATAATAGGGGCTGTATCAACCACTGGCACCTGATTATGGAAGGTGGTGATTTTGACCTGCGGGTCAGGATTATCGTCGCTGCTACCATACCATCCGCAGTAGTCGTGGACGGCATAGCCTATGTTGTAGCCCTCGATAGGGTAGGTGGCATAGCTTGTATAGTTAGCCTGCCATCCTGTGCCAGGAATCCAGATGATGCCCTTGAATCCGTTGGCACGAATCATGTCGACGATAGGCTGGAAGTAGTCGTGCAGAGCCTTGGGGTCATCCACGTTGTTGGCATTCTTCACGCTGACAGGCTCATTGGCCAGTTCCAGGCTTATCTGGCCTGCATATTTCTTTATGTTGTCGTTTCGAGATACGGTGTCCCATACTGCCATCAGATACTTCTGGTAGTAATCGCCTACCTTGAGGTTCTTGGGGCATACGCCAGGAGGACGTACTACGACATACATACCGTGGTTCATGGCCTTCTGCATCAATGGCCAGTAAAGTAATCTGAGGAATGATTTCAGTCGTGTCGGGTTGAACTTGCTGATGTCAGCCTCGCTGGTTGCGTCTTCAGGCTGGTCGGCAGCACCCGGATAGACATAGCTGTTGTTCGGGTCATTAGTCCAGGCAGGGTCCAGATGCAGACGGAAGACGTTGCACTTTGCTTTCTCCAAACCTGTAAATATCTTTTCGAAATAATTCTTACACTTTGAGGCACCATCGCTATCATAATTAGTTCCACTCCATGGATTTCCCCAACGCCAACCGTTGAAATACATATTCGGAGTGTCCATCACACCATGCAGCACCACGTGGTTGCCTTCCTGGTCAGCGAGCCATTTGCCCTCAACGTGAAGAGTAGGAAGCGGCTTTACACCCTGTGCCCATGACAATACGGCAAAGAGACATGCCGCAAAGAATACATAAAATCTTTTCATGAATCTTGTTTTAGTTTTGTTTTTATTTTTGCGGGTGCAAAGGTAATAAGAAATGTCGTATTGTCCATTCTGAATTATATCATTATGATTTGCAGATATAACATAGGTCAAAATATTCTTAAGATTGCTATCGTTTTTTTGCTTATTTTCTTGCATTTCTCATAACTAAATTGTAATTTTGACCTGTCGGTCCAAGTTACTAGCGCTCGTGCAAGCATTCAAGTCACCATTTTATGAATATATACAACTTAATTCTTAAGTTTGTCATCATTTTTTTTGTTTATTTTCTTGCATTTCTCATAACTTAATCGTACCTTTGCACGCGATTTACACATTATTAATAATAAAGAGCATAGAAAAATATCGTCATGAGTGCATTGAGTGCATTGCTGATATCGTTTGTTATTACCGTCACAAACCCCATGGGGACTGAGCGTACAGTCCCTGAAATGGTGGAGGTTGGCATGCCACAAGGCGATGGCGCAAAGCAGTATGTGGTGACGGACGAGAAAGGTGATACTCTTTCGTCTCAGGTTACCTATGACGGAAAGCTCATATTCCCCTGCCCAACCTTGAAGGCTCGTGCAAAGGCGAAGTTCTTTGTAAGAGAGGGTGGGGCAGACAAAGCGTACACGAACGAGGTATTCGGCAGGTATTTCCCAGAGAGGGATGGCGACTTCTCATTCGAGAACGACAGGGTGGCATATCGCCTCTATGGTCCTGGTTCGAACGGGGTATATGGCTATGACATCTTCAGCAAGCGTACCAGCAACCTGTATCTTGAGAAACTCTACAAGTTGCAGTGCGACAACGAGGTGCACTCTATGCGTGCGAAGCTGACAAAACTGGGTCGCAAGGACTTGGCTGACAAGATGTATAACGAGGTTTTCTCATATCATGTGGATCATGGTGAGGGAATGGACCAGTATGATGTGGGCAAGACCCTTGGTGGTGGAGCTATAGCATATAAGGGTACTGACGGAGGATTGGAATTTCAGGGTTCGTTCAAGACTGCTGAGGTGCTCGATAACGGTCCGCTTCGCCTGACAGTACGTCTGACATACGCTAACGAGGTGCGTACGCTCTCGATAGATGCCCATAGCAATATGGTGAAGTCGGTAGTGGAGGCAAAGAGACCTTTCGTGGCTGGAATCGTGATGCATAACAGTGACAACAAAAATGCACAGGGTGATGGATATATTGCCTATGAAGACAAGGACGGAATACTGATTGCGTGTGTTGCACCAGAGGGAAAGACAGAGAAGGAACAAGGACATCTGCTCATAGCTCCCATTTCATCGATATACTACTTCGGCTCGGCTTGGGCACGCTATGATGGCGATGGAATCACAGATTTCGGAAAATGGCAGAATTATCTTGAAGCATATATACAACAGATAAAGAATCCACTAAAGACAAAGATAAAAAAGGAAAATTAAATTATGGCAGAAACATTAGAATTTAAAGAACTCGACAATGTCGTGGTTCGATTCTCGGGTGACTCCGGCGATGGCATGCAGCTGGCCGGAAACATCTTCTCAACGGTATCAGCCACTGTAGGTAACAGCATCTCTACTTTTCCTGATTATCCTGCAGACATCCGCGCTCCGCAAGGTTCGCTGACTGGTGTATCAGGATTCCAGGTGCATATTGGTGCTGATGTGGTTTATACCCCTGGTGACCAATGTGATGTGCTGGTGGCAATGAATGCTGCAGCACTGAAGACTCAGTACAGGTATGCAAAGCCTGGAGCAACTATCATCATCGATACTGACTCCTTCGGACAGACAGACCTGGATAAGGCACAGTTCAAGACTACTGACTATCTCGGTGAGATGGGCATAGATACTGATCGTGTCATCGCTTGTCCTATCACAACAATGGTGAAAGATGCCCTTGCTGACTCAGGTATGGACAACAAGGCTATGCTGAAGTGTAGGAATATGTTCGCTCTGGGACTGGTATGCTGGCTCTTCAGCCGCGACCTGAACCTTGTGGCTAACTTCCTGCGCGAGAAGTTTGCAAAGAAGCCTGCTATTGCTGAGGCTAACATCAAGGTGATACAGGCTGGTTATGACTATGGTCACAACACACATTCTTCTGCTACAAACGTTTATCGCATAGAGTCAAAGCACAAGGTGCCTGGACGCTATATGGACATTACAGGTAACAAGGCTACTGCCTATGGCTTCATCGCAGCAGCCGAGAAGGCTGGCTTGAAGCTGTATCTGGGTTCTTATCCTATCACTCCTGCTACAGATGTGCTCCACGAGCTCTCAAAGCATAAGAGTCTTGGTGTTACAACTGTTCAGTGTGAGGACGAGATAGCTGGTTGTGCAAGCTCAGTAGGTGCTGCCTTTGGTGGCGCTCTGGCTGTTACAAGTACTTCCGGCCCTGGTATCTGCCTGAAGTCTGAGGCTATGAACCTTGCCGTTATCATGGAGTTGCCACTCGTTGTCCTCGATGTACAGCGTGGCGGTCCTGCAACAGGACTTCCAACCAAGTCTGAGCAGACAGACCTTCTGCAGGTGCTGTTCGGAAGAAACGGTGAGTCTCCAATGCCTGTCATCGCAGCTCTCTCACCAGTAGACTGTTTTGATGCAGCATATGATGCAGCAAAGATGGCTTTGGAGCATATGACACCTGTTGTACTCCTTACAGATGCTTTCATAGCAAACGGCTCTGGAGCATTCAAGTTGCCTGATCTCGACAAGATGGCTCCTATCAATCCTCCTTATGTTCCAGAAGAGTTGAAGGGTACTTGGACACCATATATGCGTGCTGAGAACGGAACTCGCTACTGGGCTGTTCCAGGACGTGAGGGATTCCAGCATATCCTCGGTGGATTGGAGAAAGACGACAAGACGGGCGCTATCTCTACTGCTCCAGAGAATCATGACCTGATGACTCGTAAGCGTCAGGCAAAGATTGACAATATCGTTGTGCCAGACCTGCAGGTAGTGGGTGATGCTGACGATGCTGACCTGTTGATTGTAGGCTTCGGCTCTACATACGGACATCTGCATGCTGCTATGGACGAGATGCGTAAGCAGGGCAAGAAGGTTGCCCTCGCTCAGTTCCGCTATATCAACCCTCTGCCAAAGAATACTGCTGAGGTACTCAAGAAGTACAAGAAGGTAGTTGTGGCAGAACAGAATATGGGACAGTTGGCAGCGTACCTGCGTATGAAAGTCGATGGCTTCGTGCCTGCACAGTTCAATCAGGTAAAGGGACAGCCATTCGTAGTCAACGAGTTGGTAAAAGCATTTTGCCCCCTCCTGACCTCCCCCAAGGGGGCGGAATAAGACTCCATTCTGTGCTCTGATGGAAAAATGTAATAATTAAAATAAAAAACGAATTGTTATGAATACAACAAGTAATATAGCCTCCCCCCTTGGGGGGAATGAAGGGGGCCGTTGGGGGGCCTCAGATTATAAAAAAGGTCAGCCTCGCTGGTGTCCTGGCTGTGGTGACCATTTCTTCCTCGCATCCCTCCATAAGGCTTGCGCAGAGATTGGAGTAGCACCATGGAATACTGCTGTTATATCTGGTATCGGATGTTCTTCACGTCTGCCACACTATATGGCGACCTACGGAATGAATACCATACACGGACGTGCTGCTGCCATAGCTACTGGATGTAAGATAGCAAATCCTAATCTCACCGTATGGCAGATTTCTGGCGATGGTGACGGACTCGCTATAGGTGGTAACCACTTCATCCATGCTAACAGACGTAATATAAACCTCAATATGATTCTTCTGAACAACCGTATCTATGGTCTTACGAAGGGTCAGTATTCTCCTACATCACCACGTGGCTTCGTGTCTAAGTCAAGCCCTTATGGTACAGTAGAGGATCCATTCCGCCCAGCAGAGCTTTGCTTTGGTGCTCGCGGACACTTCTTCGCTCGTACTGTGGCAACTGATGGTGCACATACAGTAGAGGTGCTGAAGGCTGCAAATGCCCACAAGGGTGCCAGCGTAACTGAGGTGTTGCAGAACTGTGTCATCTTCAACGATGGTACGCATGCTGCCGTATATAACAAGGCTGGACGTGCAGAGAATGCTATTTACGTAGAGCACGGTAAGCCATTAGTATTCGGAGCAGAGAATGAGTATGGCCTCGTACAGGAGGGCTTTGGCGTGAAGAAGGTAAAGCTTGGCGATGAGAAGCCGGGTGGGGGAGTATGGACAATAGATGACGTCCTCGTTCACGATGCTCATTGTGAGGACAATACCTTGCAACTGAAGCTCGCCCTCATGGGCAATGGCGACGGAATGCCTGTGGCATTAGGCGTTATCAGAGACGTTGATGCTCCTACATACGACGACTCTGTAGCTGCCCAGATAGAAGAGGTTAAGGCTGCTAAGAAATATCATAACTTCGCAGAACTGCTGGAGACAAATGATATTTGGACAGTAGAGTAAAAGGAATTAGTAACACTCCGCAATCGGAGTTAAGCGCATAAAAAGAAAATTGCCCAGCCAAAAGGTTGGGCAATTTCTTTGTTCCTATATATAATAAGGAGAGAATTCTTTAGAACTTATAATCTAATCCGACACCAATTACATGATTAGTGCGGCTATATGTCTTATCAACAGTATACGGAGTGCCGTAAGCGTTGTTGAGATGCTTCTTGTAGTCGCTGTAGAGTGAGCAGAAATAGCTGGCATTAAGGCGCATCTTCTCATTGATGTTCCAAGCACCACCTAAGCCTAATGACCAACTGTCGCATGCGAAAGAGGTGTTCTGCTGATAGTCATCAGTAAGTCCATAGTCAGTGCGCTGTCCGCCACAGCTGACAGTAAACTTCTTGTTGATGTCATACTCTATTCCTGCAAGAACCTCGTATGTGCCGTGAGATAGTTTCTCCTGACGCTTGCCTCCCATCTTGGCATTCTTGTCATCAAAGAAATGGAACTCTGTAGCAGCACGAAGGCGTGGGGTAAACTCGTAACCTACTGCTGCAACAAAGAGAGAAGGCATATCATAGCGTGTCTCTTCATTAGGCAGAAAATCAGCTACCTTTCCTGCCATATCTCCAAGTTGATTAGGGTCTGAAAGAGCTGTTACTACGGCAGCATTACCAAATTGTTCCGCCATAGCTTTTACATCAGTAACGCTATATCCGCTTGTGCCTGTTGTACCTATGGTAAGAAGACGGGTGTCGTTGCTGGTTTTAATTTTGGTGCGAAGCTCATAACGCATAGCAACTGTCCATTTGTTTTTATGGAAGTTAACGCTGATAATTGGAGCAAATCCCCATCCGCGTTGTACGCAGTTAAGCTGGAGGTCCATCAGAGGATTTGTGCCCACCATAGCAGCTATATTCTGACCTGGCAGGGCAGTAACATGTCCCTTGTAGTAGCCATCATAGTAATTGGCACGGAAACCAACTGCTGCTGAGAGGAAATCCAGAATTTTATAGGTGAAGTTTACCTGACCGCCATAGATATACTGCTTACCCTTCATAGAAGAGTCAAGGGTAAAATCGCGAGCGAGCGCATCAGCTTTAGCTGCATAGGGAGTGGCTGCCATCTTTTGAAAGAGAGATGAATATATCTTTGCAGTAACAGGAACGTTGAACATAGGAACACCTTCGTCATATTCTACGAAACCACCGCTACCAACAATGCCTATCATAGCAGATACAGCCCAACGGTCTTTCTTGTATGAGGCAAACAGAGCAGGTACAATGGGGGCAGAAGCTTCGCCATTATACTTCTTGTGGAAAGTCTCACCAGGATTTCCAGCTAAAGGGTTTGCAAGGAAGTTGTCAATATTAATCTCGACATCTCGATTCTGCCAAGGTTTCTGGAAATTGATGGAGAGTTGCCATCCTTCGTGTCCCCATGCAAGACCTGCAGGGTTAGAGTATGCAGCGTCGATTTCTGTTGTTGCACCACGCGCAAACATACGGTCAAAAGCAATGTGATAGTTTGTGTTGGTCATCAGACCTCCGGCACTTGCAACACTTGCGAAACCAAGCATTGCTAACATAATCGTGCAGAGTTTTTTCATAATTTTGCTTATTTATGGAGTGAATTATGTACAAAAGGCTTAATCCAAGACCTCGTATTTGCTATGCTGACTCTTATACTCAGGTACTATTTCCTTCATCTTCTTTACGATGGCCATATCATCATACTGAGCAGCAAGTTTGAAGAGTGTTTCTTCATTGGCAAGAGCCTGCTCATATGGATATTCACGTACTCTTGCTATCTTTATCTTTGGATGTATTGTCGGAAGGGTCTGCTCCTGGTCATTAAGCAATTCCTCGTATAGTTTCTCGCCATCGCGGAGTCCTGTGAATTTTATTTCCACATCTTTTGCTCCAGAGAGGTCTATCATACGTTGTGCAAGGTCTGCTATGCGTACAGGCTTACCCATATCGAAGATGTAAATCTCTCCACCTTTTCCCATTGTTCCTGCTTCAAGCACAAGCTGACAAGCCTCTGGTATGAGCATGAAGTAACGTATTATGTCTGGATGTGTTACGGTCAGTGGACCTCCATTCTTCAGTTGCTCACGGAAAAGAGGTATCACAGAGCCGTTTGAGCCGAGTACATTACCAAAACGGGTTGTGATGAACTGTGTGCCTTGCTGATGAGCATTCAGGGCCTGACAGTATATTTCGCAGATACGCTTGCTGCATCCCATGACATTGGTAGGATTGACAGCTTTGTCTGTAGAAATCATGACAAACTTCTTTGTTCCATATTTCACTGCGAGGTCTGCTATGACGCGTGTGCCATAAACATTGTTGGTTATTGCCACTCCCGGATTGTTCTCCATCATTGGCACATGCTTGTAGGCTGCTGCGTGGAACACATATTCTGGTTTATAGTGTGAGAATACATATTCCATGAGGGCAGGGGCACAAATGCTTCCTACGATTGTTTCGCAAGGAATATCGGGATATTTGCGATTCATGTAGAGACGCACATCGTGCATTGGAGTCTCTGCCACATCAATCAGAATCAGATGTTTTGGCGAGAATTTTGCCACCTGATGAACCATCTCGCTGCCTATAGAGCCTGCGGCACCTGTAATGAGGATGGTTTTTCCCTGAAGCATCGCGCCGATAGCCATGATATCTACTTCTATCTTGTCGCGTGGCAAAAGATCCTCAACCTCTACGTCCTTGATTTGTTCCTGCAATATAGGCTTGGAAGGGTCCCATTCCTCTGCAGAATTCATCATCAGAATTTTGATGTGTGCCTTGATGAGCTTGTTTATCAGCTCTTCATTCTCACGGAAGTTATCTACTTGAAGAGGGCTGACGATGATTGCTTTTATGCCTGCTTTCTTAAGGTGCTGTATTATGTGTGGACCTATCCGGCGTACCTTTGTGCCCATGAGGTATTTGCTGTGCAAAGAACCGTCAGGACTGATGAAACCGCCTATCTCATATCTTGATTTTGGATTCTTCAGTATTGACTGTGCTATGGACAGACCTCCCTCCTTAACACCATAGATGGCTACCCTTGTGCGTTTGTTTGTTACCTGCACAACCTCATACAGATACTTTATCAGTATGCGTATTCCCCACTGTCCGAACAGGGATAGTAGGAACATCACGATGAAAGTAATACGTCTGGTGTTATGTATGATTGATCCGTATGGTACTAATTCGATAAAGGCGATAACAAGTACAAATCCGATTATCAGCGCGAAAGCCTGGCGCACCAGGTCTATGGTGCTGCTGTAGCGCATGATGCCAGAGTAGGTGTGGAAAACCCTCATGCCGACAATGAAGAATGGCAGTGTCAGAACCCATGTGAGGAGATGACGCCAGAAGTGAGTTGACAGGGAATTACCCCCCTGAATAAAGTAAGTGGCAAGCATTCCTGCAAAGACAATAATACTGCAGTCGATGGCTAAAACACACCAATAGGGTAGGGCTTTCTTTGAGAAATACCAATTGGCAATTCCGCGTATTGTATTTGTAATGTCCACAGATGTCTCTCTTTATTAAATCGCGGCAAAGATAAACATTTTTTACTTAATACGCAAGAAAAATGACAAAATACACACGAAAAATCAGTATTATGAACTAAAATGAACCAAAAGATGTGCTCTTTGGTGACGTTTTGCTTTCAATCTCTGCTGATTTCCAGTTTTTTCTCTCGACCTGTAAAAAATACTGCTCTGACAGGTACCTCAAGCGACTTTCTGTGTGCGCAAACAGAAACATCGTTGTTTTTGTCCTCGAATTTGCATTTTTATGGAACAATGAGACCTAAGTTCAAGATAGAAGTGCAATTTTCAGGTAGAGGCGAAGCCAAGACTAATACCTGAAAAACACCGAGGGGCTTGGGGGCGAGCAGCCCCAAAGAGAGGAGAAAGGGAGCTGATTTCAATCTGGCAATGCAAAAAAAACAATAATGGGAGACCGGAATCTCCCAGAGATTAATTAACTTTGCATTGCTTATGTACAAACAACTAACCTC
>ERZ842401.2252-NODE-2252-length-26045-cov-15.859177_pt1 | contig 26045 bp, 24 predicted proteins | sample MGYA00521270_ERZ842401 | MGnify/ENA primary metagenome ERZ842401 (study PRJEB31892, sample SAMEA3878208) | bioreactor metagenome | biome: Moose rumen | place: Sweden | collected 2011-10 | study: EMG produced TPA metagenomics assembly of the PRJEB12797 data set... | reverse complement strand
CTCACCACCCCGGGAGCCAAGATGAGCAAGTCGGTGCCCGACGGATGCGTGTTCCTGATGGACTCCCCCGACGACATCCGCCGCAAGTTCAAGAGGGCCGTGACCGACTCCGACAGGGAGAACTGCGTCAGGTTCGACAAGGAGAACAAGCCGGGGGTCGCAAACCTCATGAACATCTACTCCACCCTCACCGGAAGGAGCATGGAACAGATAGAGGCCGAGTTCGCGGGGCAGGGATACGGCAGCTTCAAGCCCACCGTGGGCGAGGCCGTCATAGAGGCCCTGCGTCCCGTCCGCGAGGAGGCCGCGCGTCTCATAAAGGACAAAGCCTACCTCGACGAAGTGTACCGCAAGGGCGCCGAAGCCGCGTCGTATGTCGCCGGCAGGACTCTCCGCAAGGTGTATAAAAAGGTCGGATTCTACCAGATGTAAGCGCTATCTGCGGGGATGATGCCGCAACACCTCCGCCTGCCAGGTGGCGGAGTCTATGTGCGTGTATATCTCGGTGGTGAGGATGCTCTCGTGCCCCAGCATCTCCTGCACCACCCGCAGGTCCGCCCCGTTCTCGATGAGATGGGTGGCGAACGAATGGCGGAAGGTGTGCGGCGATATCTCCTTGTCCACCCCGGCCGCCAGGGCCTGCCGCCTCACCATGTTGAAGACGGAAACCCGGCTGAGCCCCCTTCCGAAACGGTTCAGGAAAGCCGTGTCGTCGAACTCGGGAGATGCGGGGCAGGGCCGCACCGCAAGATACTCCCTGAACGCATCCGCCGCCATTCCGCCCATCGGCACCAGCCGTTCCTTGTCGCCCTTGCCCACCACGCGCACGAAGCCCTCCCCGAGGTAGACCTGCGAAATGAGCAGGCCGCAGGCTTCCGACACGCGCAGGCCGCAGCCGTAGAGAATCTCGAGAATCGCCCTGTCGCGCACGCCCTGCCACCGGCGCAGGTCGACGCTGTCGATGATGGCCCCCACCTCCTCCACCGAAAGCACTTCGGGCAGATAGCGGCCGAGCTTGGGACGGTCCACGTTGTCGCAGGGATTGTCTTTGCGCTCCCCCTCCAGGATGAGCCAGCCGAAGAAGGACGAAAGCGACGAGAGCACCCGGGCCTGGCTGCGTTTGGAGAGGATCCCGGAACGGTCGAGGATATAGGACTCGACGTCGGCCGTGCCGGCCGAGGCCACGCCGCCCCTGTAGAAATCCAGGAAATCGGCCACGTCTCCGGTATACGCCGCGACGGTGTTGGGAGATTTTTTCCTCTCCATGCGCAGGTAATAAGCGTAATCCCTGAGAGCCGACAGGTTGTCCATGAGAGCAAAGATAACAATTTGGGGGGACAAATTTACCGATAACAATAAATTTGATTATATTTGTGGGATGCGTAAACTGTTTGCGGCAACCTTGATTGCACTCGCGGTCCTCACCGGCTGCGAGAAGCACGAACTCGGATACCACATTACCGACAATTCCGTCGAGAGCACCACGGTAATCATCTACGCCGAGGCGTTCAACAACCTCTCGTCCGACATCAAACTGAACATTGAAACGACCTTCAGCGGCTCCATACCCCAGGCCGGCAGCAAGAAACACCTCCTGGTCTATTCGCGCTGCTCCCTCACCGACAGCGATTCCACGCCCGTGGAAGGCTACCTCGTGGAGGCATACCGCGACGAGACTGGCACTGTCAAGGTTGACACCCTCCTCAGAGTTTCTCCGCAGGAGAGTTCGGTCGACCCTGCCGTCATGAGGCGGGTTCTCACGAAGGCTGCCCAGGCCGCCCCGGCCGACCACTACGGGCTTCTCCTCTCTTCGCACGGTTCCGGATGGCTTCCGAAGAATTACATCAAATACGGCGACAGCGCCCTGGATTTTTCGTACACTCTTCCCAGCAAGAGCTTCGGCAGCGAAGGCTACGGCCTGAAGGGCTGGACCGACGACCAGATGGAAATCAGCATGTCCGAGCTTGCGGGAGCCATTCCCATGCATCTCGACTGGATAGTGTTCGACGCCTGCTTCATGGGCTGCGTGGAAGTGTTCTACGATCTCCGCAACGTCGCCGACCTCATTTCCGCCGCTCCCACCGAAATCCTTACCACCGGTTTCGACTACAACTCCCTGGCGTCCTATCTGCTCGCCGACGGAGCTTCGGTGATACAATTCTCCGACGCCTATTACCAGAGCTACCTCAACAAGATCCGTGGAGATCAGTACAACTGCGCCACCATCACCGTGGTGGACTGTTCCGCCCTTGAGGGCCTTGCCGAAACCTGCAGGGGCCTTTTCCAGAAATACAGCGCCCAGATCGCAGCCCTCGGCGAACTGAGCGGCATCCAGCCCTACTTCCGCAATCCCTCTTCCATCAAATACCGTTATTTCTACGACCTGGCGGACATAATCAGGCACGCAGGCGCCGACGAAGCCGACATGAAAAAGCTCGACGACGCGCTCGGCAGGTGCATCCCTTACAAGGCAGCCACCGACAGTTTCCTGGACCTCAAAATCAAGACCTACAGCGGCCTGAGCATGTTCCTCCCGTCCACCGGAAGCGACAGGCTCAGAGACTATTACAAGAGTCTCGACTGGAATGTGGCCACCGGTCTTGTGAAATAATTTTTTTTGCGTATCTTTGCGCCCGCATTGTGCAATGGGATTCCGGCCCCATGAAGCCAGGAATTGAGTAACACATTTTAGATTATGCAGCATTTCACTCTCAAAGGCCAGACCAGAAAGGTCGGCAACAAAGCCGTCATCAAGGCTTTCCGCAAAGAAGGGCTCGTTCCCTGCAATCTCTACGGCGGCGGCGTAGAACCCAAACTCTTCACAGTATCTGCAAAGGATCTCCAGAGCGTCATCAACACTCCCGTATCCTACATCCTCGACCTCGTGCTCGACAACGGCGAGCCCCAGACCGCGGTGCTCCACGAACTCCAGTTCCATCCTGTGACGGACAACTGTCTCCACGTGGACTTCCTCGCAGTCAACGAGACCAGGCCCATCGCCATCTCGGTTCCCGTTTATGTATCGGGCCACCCCGTAGGCGTGCAGAAGGGCGGCAAGTTCGTCCAGAATCTCCGCAAGATACGCATCAGCGCCCTCATGAAGGACCTTCCCGACGATATCACCCTCGACGTCAGCAAGCTCGACCTCGACAAGAAGATTTCCGCCGGCGACGTAAAGATTGACAACGTAAAGGTGCTCACCGACAAGGACAGCGTCATCTGCACCGTACGCGCAACCCGCAACAGCTCCTCCGCTGCAGCCTCCGCCGAAGGCGAGGCCGGCGCCGAAGCCGCCGAGTAGCCGGACCCGACGGCATTTTCATCCATGGCAGGGGAAAGCTATCTCGTCGCAGGGCTCGGAAACATCGGCCCCGAATATGCGCTCTCCCGTCACAACATGGGTTTCATGGCACTGGACGCCTGGGCACAGGCGGCCGGTGCCGTCTTTTATACCCGGCGCTACGGCGACCTGGCCGAGGTCTCCTTCAGGGGCCGCAGCATCTACCTGCTCAAACCGTCCACCTACATGAATCTGAGCGGCAACGCCGTCCGTTACTGGCTGGGGAAGCTCCCGGTCACCGAAGAGCGGCTGATGGTGATATGCGACGACATCAACCTTCCATTCGGCACGCTCAGGCTGCGCCGCGGCGGGAGCGACGGCGGGCACAACGGGCTCAAGAGCATAATAGAGTGTCTCGGCACCCAGGAATTCGCCCGCCTGCGCATGGGCGTGGGGCACGATTTCGCACAGGGAGGGCAGATAGACTTCGTCCTGGGACGGCTCAACGACGAGCAGCTGGCCCTGATTCCCGAACTGGCCGCCACAATCAGGGAAGGCGCCCAAAGCTGGGTTCTTGCCGGCATCGACAGGGCTATGAACTTCGTAAACGCGAAGAATTGCGAAAAAAAATGATTTTTTCGGCAAATTTTTGGTTATTTAACGAAAAATCAATATCTTGCGTAGACGAATGACTTGAAGTACCAAACAACAATATTGTAAAACCTTAAATCTCCAAAAAAATGAAGAAACTCGTAGAATCCATCAACGCGAACATTGACCTCTTCAAAGTGAACGCTGAAGCCCAGGTAGTTAAGGGCAACAAGGCCGCCGGCGCACGCGCCCGCAAGGCCGCCCTCGAGCTCATGAAGCAGCTCAAGGAATTCCGCAAGGTATCCGTTGAAGCAGCCAAGAAGTAATTTTAATATTTTTTTCAAAAATTACGCAACGTTTTCAAACCTTCCTGCATCTATATTGTAGGTTTAGGTTTTAGTACACGTCTAAGGGTCGGCAGCCGTGAGGTTTTCGGCCCTTCGATTTTTTTGTTATTCACGGCTTTTTTTCGTATCTATGCAGAACCGAAACCGTGAAACGTCTTTATCTGACACTGATTCTGCTCGCAAGCCTGCTCAGCTCCGTGGCCGTCGCCGCCGAGCGCAGGGTGGTAGTGATTTTCGTCCAGTTCCAGGATCTTTCCTTCACGGGCGGCAGAAGCGAGTTCAAGTCGTTCACCGACAGTCTTTCCCTGTATTTCACCGACCAGTTCTTCGGCAAGACGTCATTCAGGTTCGACGCCGGTCCCGTGATAACCCTCAGCCGCAACTATGCCTACTACGGGTCCAACAGCCCCGATTCCTACGACGCCCTCATGTACCGGGGCGTGGAAGAGGCCTGCAAGGCGGCGGCCGACAGCATCGACTTCTCCCTCTACTCGAACGGCTCCCTCTCCACGGTAAAGGACGTCCTCATCATGGTTCCCGGAATGCCTGAAAGCGAATCCGGAGTGCGGGACATGTTCTGGCCGCAGTACGTGTCGCTCACCGACAAGGGCTCCGGCCTCTACGTGAGCGGAAGGCGCATAACCGAATACGGGCTGGCCTGCGAACTCGGGCCCGACGGCAGATTCGCCGGAATAGGCAGCATGGCCCACGAATACTGCCATATACTCGGGCTCAGCGACATGTACGACACCGACGGCGAAGGCAGCGGCGGCCGCGCCAAGGCGCTGTGGGGCGTGACCTCCATCATGGACGAGGGCTACCGCAACGCCGGAGGCCATGTCCCTCCGAGTTTCAACGCAGCCGACTACTACACCCTCGGCGAAGGCCGCGGCGAAGTGATGGACAAGCCCGGATACTACACTCTCCGCCCCATCAGCGAAGAGGGCCACTACTATATCTTCAAGGGCGGCAACGAAGGTGAAGTATTTCTCGTGGAAAACCGCTGGAACGCCGGATGGGATTCATACATAGGCGGTTACGGAATGCTTATCTACCATTGGGACAAGTCCGCGGGAGACGCCCTATGGAGCGACTTCTTCTCCTCTTCCATTTCCGCCCTCAAGCGGTGGGAGCACAACGAGGTGAACTGCAACCCCGCCCATCAGTGCGTGGAACTGGTGGCCCCCGACGACAACCTGGCCTTCTTCCCCACGGCTACCAGCACCGACTTCAGTTCCGAAACCACTCCGGCCTTCCGCTTCTGGAACGGCGAAAGCGCCGCACTGGCCTTCACCGACATCACCCGAAACGCCGACCTGAGCGTTTCTTTCACCCTCATCAAGCCCCTGTCAATCTACTCCTGCATCCCGTTCCAGAACTCCTTCATCATGCACTGGACCTGCGACGAGCGCATCGACATGCTGGTGGACAGCTGCCTTGTGAACTGCTACGCAGGCGAGGAGATCGTCGCCGGAATCAAGGGCAGCAGGCTCGAAGAAGGGGGCTGGGGCTGCAATCTGGGCGGGCTCTCTCCCAACACCGAGTACAGGCTTGAAGTTCAGGTTTACCGCCGCGGGAGCATCATCTTCTCGGGCGAGACTTCCGCCGTCACCCTCTCCAGCCGCAAGGGCATATCTCCGTTCATCTACCTGAAGGACGGGCCGCGGAATGCTGACGGCAGCTTCCCCAGGGGGGCGCGCATACCCCTGCAGGTGTTCAATTCCACCGGGGCGCAGAGCATCAGGTGGTTCTTCGACAAGCAGAACATCACGGCCGGAAGGGACGGTCTGTTCACCCTCGACCGTTCCGGCACACTGAGAGCCGAAGTATACTGGGAGGACGGCAGCCACGACATTTTCATAAAGGAGGTCACGGTAAAATGAAAAGGGCTGCAATCATATTCCTTTCCTGCCTGATGCTCTGCAGCTGCGTGGACGACCGCTTAATCGAGCCGTTCGTTCAAAAGGACGCCGTGGCCATGGAGCAGGAAGGAAGCACCGTCTTCAGGTACGACCCGCTCACCTGCCAGCTGTCGTTCAACCGCGACAGATGCGAGTTCCGCGCCTCCACGGACAATATGTCCGACTATTTCGTGCTGGTCCTCGACAGGATTCCGTCCCGGACGGAAGAGAAAGTCACCGGCACCCTCACCTGGACCACTCCCACCGACATCTACGTCAAGAAAAACGCCACCTTCGAAACCGTAAGGCTCGAAGGTGACAAGATCTGGCTCTGGAGCCACAGCGGCCATATAGGCCTCGTGGTCAGGATGCTGGATTAATAGCTCAGGGCAATTCCCAGGAAATCGTCGCTCTTGAGGGCGGCGCCGCCGATGAGGCCGCCGTCGATGTCTTTCTGCGCGAAGAGTTCCGCCGCGTTCGAAGGCTTGCAGCTGCCGCCATAGAGGATGGTGGTGTCTTCGGCAGCCTCTTTGCCGAACTTGCCCTCCAGCACCTTGCGGATGCATGCGTGGATTTCCTCGGCCTGCTCCGCGGTAGCGGTCTTGCCGGTGCCGATGGCCCACACGGGCTCATAGGCTACGATTATGTGCTTGAGGTCTTCGGCAGTGAAGTTGAAGAGGACGTTCTCGATCTGCTCCTTTACCACCTGGAAATGCTTGCCGGCCTCCCTCTGGTCGAGGTTTTCCCCTACGCAGAGGATGACGCCGAGACCGCCCGCAAGGGCGAGCCGCACCTTCTCCACCAGCTTTTCATCGGTTTCGCCGTAGTACTGCCTGCGCTCGGAGTGCCCGAGGATGGTCCATTTGCAGCCGACGCTCCTGAGCATGCCTACCGACACCTCGCCGGTATAGGCGCCCTTTTCGTGGTCGGCGCAGTTCTGGGCGGAGAGTTCCACCCTGGAGCCCTTTATGGCCTCGGCCACGGCGAAGAGATGAGTGAAGGGTGGAGCCACGATGAGGCCCACGTTTTCGGGAAGGGTGACAGATTTTTCGGCGACTGCCTTCGCAAGTTCAATTCCTTCGGGAACTGTGGTGTTCATCTTCCAGTTCCCCGCTACGATTTTTTTACGCATATTTTTGTGATTTAAGTTTCTCGCGATTGCAAATTTAGCAATAATTGCCCAACTTTGCAGGTCAAAACAACAGGAGATGAAAAATTTTGTAGAGGAACTCAAATGGAGGGGGATGATCAAGGACATCACCCCCGGCACCGAAGAAGAACTCATGAAGGGCCCCGCCTCCGCTTATGTGGGAATAGATCCCACAGGAGACTCGCTTCACATCGGGCATCTTGTAAGCATAATGATACTCAAGCACTTCCAGGCCTGCGGCCACAAGCCCTACTGCCTGATAGGGGGAGCCACCGGCATGATAGGCGATCCTTCCATGAAGAGCCGGGAAAGGAACCTTCTGGACGAGGCCACCCTCGCCCACAACGTGAGCGCGCTCAAGGTCCAGCTTTCCAAATTCCTCGACTTCGGCTCCGACGCCCCCAACAAGGCCGAGCTCGTGAACAACTACGACTGGATGAAGGACTACAGCTTCATAAACTTCACCCGCGACATAGGCAAACTCATCACCGTCAATTACATGATGAGCAAAGACTCCGTCAAGAAGCGTCTCAGCCGCGAGTCGTCCGAAGGCATGTCGTTCACCGAATTCAGCTACCAGCTGCTCCAGGGCTACGACTTCCTGTATCTCTACGAGCACGAGAACGTCACCATGCAGCTTGGCGGGGCCGACCAGTGGGGAAACATCACCACCGGCGTGGAAATGATCCGCAAGGTCCTCGACAAGCAGGCGTTCGCCCTCACATGCCCGCTCATCACCAAGGCCGACGGGGGCAAGTTCGGCAAGACCGAGAAGGGCAACATCTGGCTCGACCCGGCACGTACCAGCCCGTATCAGTTCTATCAGTTCTGGCTCAACGTCAGCGACGATGACGCCGAAAAGTACATCAGGATCTTCACCCTGCTCGACCGCGAAACCATCGGGGCCGCCATCGACGAGCACCGCGCCGATCCCGGCCGCCGCAATCTGCAAAAGCTTCTGGCAAAGGAAGTTACCATAATGGTCCACGGGCAGGCCGAATACGAAAAGGCTCTCGCAGCCTCGCAGATGCTCTTTGGAAAGAGCACTTCGGCGGACCTCCGCTCCCTCGACGAAAAAACCCTGCTGGAGGTCTTCGAAGGAGTGCCCACCTTCGAGATAGCGAAGGAATCCCTCCCCTGCGGCATCCTCGATTTCCTCGCCGTGAACACCGGCATCTACTCTTCCAAGGGCGAAGCCCGCAGGGCCATCCAGGGCAACGGCTTCAGCCTCAACAAAGACAAGTTCACCTCTCCCGACGGCAGCGTCACACCCGAAGACGTAGTGGACGGAAAATACATCATCTGCCAGAAAGGCAGGAAGGATTATTATCTTGTAATCGTAAAGTAAAATGGAAAGCGCCCCATCAAAAAGGCAACTCAAGGTTGCAAGGGAAATCCAGCGGGACCTCGCCGAGATAATCCGCAGCAAGGGCATGGCCGCCTTCGACGGGGCCTTGGTCACGGTCAGCGAGGTGCGCATCAGCCCCGACCTTTCGGTGGCCAGGGTTTACGTCAGCATCTTCCCCTCCGAAAAGCAGAGCCAGGTGATGGCCCTGCTCTCGGAGCAGAACCGCAGCCTTCGCGGGGCGCTGGGAGGGATGATAGGCAAGCAGCTCCGCATCGTGCCGGAACTCGACTTCTGTCTCGACACCTCCCTCGACTACGCTGAGCACATAGAAGAACTCCTCAGGAAATGAGGCTCGCGCCTTTCATAGCCGGGAGATATCTTTTCGCGCGCAAATCGCACAACGTCATCAACGTGATTTCGGCGATAAGCGCCCTGGGCATGGCCATAGGCACCGCTGCGCTCATACTCATCCTGAGCGTCTACAACGGTTTCGACAAAATCATCAAGGACAACATGAGCGACGTGGACGCCGACCTTGTCGTGCGCACCGCGTCGGGAAAGCGTTTCGTCCCCTCCGGGGAACTCCTCGGCTGGCTCTCAGAACGCACCGAGCTCTCGTCCACGGGCAGGGTGCTCGAAGAGAACGTGTTCATAGTGCACGAAGGCAACCAGGCGATTGCAAAGGCCAGGGGAGTCGATTCCGTCTTCGAAAGCGAGTCGGGCATGCACAATCACCTGATCCTTGGAGAGTGGAGTCTCCGCGACGGGGATCTTCCGCTTGCCGCGATAGGCACGGAGCTGTCGTCAAAGCTGAACGCAAGCCCCAATTTCCGCACGCCCGTCACCATCTACTACCCTTGCACCGACGGTCAGTTCTCCCCTTCCAACCCTGCGGCTTCGCTGAGGAAAGAGAAAATGCTCGTGGGAAGCATCCTGAGCGTCAACGCCGATATCGACGCGGGGCTCCTCATCATCCCCATCGAGGCCATGGGCTCCCTTCTGGACTGCGGCTCCGAGGTGTCCGGCCTCGAACTTCGCTTCGCCCCGGGCCTTTCCCCCCGGGCGTCAAGGGCTTTCACCAAAGCCCTCCGGGAGGCCGTGGGGCCCGGATTCAAGGTGCTCGACCGCTATCAGCAGCATGTCACCCTGTACAGGATGATGCGCTACGAAAAGGCTGCCATATGGCTGATCCTGTCGTTCGTGGTGCTCATAGTGGCGCTCAACATCTTCGGCTCGCTGTCGATGCTCATGATAGAAAAGAAGGAAGACATTGCCACGCTGCGCGCGCTCGGGGCGGACGACTCCCTCATAAGGCGCATTTTCATCCTCGAGGGATGGATGGTGTCGCTGCTGGGAATGCTCGCAGGCCTTGTGGCAGGCGTGGCGCTGGCCCTTCTGCAGCAGCATCTAGGCCTGGTCAAGATGCCCGGCAGCTTCATCGTGGATGCCTATCCGGTGGTGCTGCAATGGGGAGACGTAGTTCTCACCGCGGCCAGCGTGGCGCTGATCGGGCTGCTGGTAGCGCTCGCTCCCGCCCTCCGCGAGACAAAATGAAAGGGCGGCTTTCCGGCCACCCTTCTCAATTCCATCGGAATCGTTTACCACCTGTCTTCTGAAGACACGGTAAGTTTCTTGCGGCCACGTGCGCGACGGGCGGCGAGAACGCGGCGGCCATTGGCGGATGCCATACGCTCACGGAAGCCGTGCTTGTTCACGCGCTTGCGGTTTGAGGGTTGAAATGTACGTTTCATTATGCTTGCTTTTTATTATTTTTCGCGTAAGGGACTGCAAAGGTAAGTTTTTCCGACTTCAATTACAAATTTTTCTGCAAAATAATCTTCGGACAGCCAGTCGGATATCGGCCAGACCCTTATCTGTGCAGGCACAAGGGCGTGCGGCCCTTTCGCAAATCGGCGGAGCAGCCGTGAAATCTCTTCGTTCACGTCGCCGCCCTTCAGGCAAATGAGACTGCAGCGGAACTTGCCCGCCACCCAGGCGTAAAGCGTTTCCAGAGGCGCCACGGCGCGGCTCACCACATAGTCCCACTCCCCCGGCAGAGCCTCGGCGCGCGAGTGCACGCACTCCACGTTCGGAAGGGCGAGACCCTCCGCAACCGCCTGTGCCACTTTCACTTTCTTTCCCACCGAATCGCACAGCAGGAAGTCTGCCCCGGGCCACTGCACAGCCAGCGGTATTCCGGGGAATCCTCCGCCGGTTCCGAGGTCGAGGATGCGGCTCCCCTCAGGCGGAGAGCCGCTGCCGCGGAACCTGCCGAAATATTCCGCAATCGCAAGGGAATGCAGGATGTGGTGGGTGAAGATGGCATCGGTGTCCTTGCGGGAGATCACGTTGATCTTCGCATTCCACTCCTTCCAGAGCTCCACCGCCCGTGCGTAGTCAGCCTCGTTTACAGCCAGCATGACGGTCACTTTGCCATAATTCTCTGTTCCGCCTTGTAGGTCAGACCCATGAGGGCGATGCAGATCACGCATGCGGCAATGAGCAGGATGAAGGTCGAGCTCCAGCCCCAGTTCTGGGAGGCGTAACCCATGACGACGTTGGCCAGGATGGCGGTGCCGAGCACGTATCCCATGAGACCGGTAAGTCCAGCGGCGGTGCCCGAAGCGTTCTTGGGCGCCAGGTCGAGGGCCTGCACTCCCACCAGCATCACCGGTCCGTAAATGAGGAAGCCGATGGCGATGAGGCACCAGATAACGACCTTCAGGTTGGTCATGTTCTGCCAGTAGATGACTATCACGACCGCAATTATGGCCATGAATATCATGATGGGCAGGGCCCTGCGCCCCTTGAACACGTGGTCGCTGAGCCATCCGCAGAAGATGGTGCCGGGGATGGCGGCGAACTCATAGGCGAAATAGGCCCAGCCGGCGCTCTTGAGGTCCACCCCGTTCTCGGTGAGGATGGTGGGCGCCCAGTCGAGGCAGCCGTAGCGCACCATGTAGATGAAGGCGTTCGCTATGGCGATGTACCAGAGGAGCTTGTTGCTCAGCACGGTTTTGAATATCTGCTTGGAGCTGAGGGTCTCTTCGTGCTTTTCGTCGTAGCCTGCCGAATAATGGCCGCTCCACTTCTCGATGGATGGCAGCCCGCAGCTCTGCGGCGTGTCACGGATGAGGCAGTAGGCGATGATGGCTATTAGGATTGCCACCGCGGCGGGGAAGAGGAAGGTGCCGGCGAGGAAGTACAGCTCTTCATGGGTGCCGTAGAGCCAGCTGCCGAACCAGACTGCGCCGTATGCAGCCATGGGCCCCACCAGGGCGCCGCCCACGTTGTGAGCGCAGTTCCACACGCTCATCCAGGTGCCCCTCTCCTTGTAGGAGAACCACCGCGTCATGACTCTTCCGCAGGGAGGCCATCCCATTCCGTTGAACCAGCCCACGAGGCCGTTGATGAGGGCCATCACGGCTATTGCGAGGGTCTTGTGGGAAGCCCCTATCCACCTGATGGGAACGACCATGAAGGCCATGGATATCGCGGCCAGGATAAGGCCCAGCGGGAGGAAGCGCCTTGCATTGCTGCGGTCCGACACGCTGGCCATCACGAATTTGGATATTCCGTAGGCGATTGCGTTCATCGAAAGCACTATGCCCAGCTCGCCCTTTTCGAAGCCGAAAGGCGCCAGCATGGGAATGGCCATCGAGAAATTCTTGCGGACTATGTAGAAACCCGCATAGCCTATGAATATTCCCAGGAATACTTGAATGCGGAGACGTTTGTAACGCGCGTCGGCCTCAGGGCCGGTCTGCTCCGCTTTGAAGGGGGGAGGTGTTAAGAAAGACATGGTTATAATGGTTTATTCTTCGTTGTCATCCTGTTTCATTTTGTCTATCAGGGCCTTGGCCCTGCGGATGCGGGTGCGGACGGTATTCAGCTCCATATCCATCTCCTCCGCAATCTCTTTGTACTGCAGCCCGTCCACCAGGCGCATGCGGGCTATGTCGCGGTAGAGTTCCGGAAGACCGCCGATGTACTTTTCGGTACGGTCCTGGTCCTCGCCCTGGATGATGTTGTCCAGAGCGCTGCCGCCGGCGTCCTCCATGCTGCTCGCGATCATGGTGGCGCGCTTGTCGTCGTCGAGCGAGACTTCCTGCCTGTGGGCGCGGTTTTCGTGCTCCACGGTGTCGAGCGCCGTGTTCCGGGCGATGGTCATCAGCCAGGTGCTGAACTGGCTCCTGGCGGGGTCGAACGTTCCTATCTGGCGGAACGCCTTCTCGAAACTCTTCGAACAGATGTCGTCGACATAGAAGTCGTCGAGATGCTTCATCTTGCTCCGGATATACGCCCGGAGAGACTCTATGTGGGTGTCCCACAGGCGGGTGAAAGCGGTCCCGTCTCCGATTATGGCGAGCCTTATGAGCTCGTCAGTGGGCGTCGAGCCATGTTTTACCATAATTGCATTCTACGGTTAAGGGAACGTTCAGTTCCACTACGTTTTCCATTTCGCGGACGAGGATTTCCCGCACGCGGGCTATTTCTTCAACAGGCACTTCCAGCAGCAATTCATCGTGGATCTGCAGCACCATGCGGGCCTTCAGGGCCTCCTCCTCCAGACATGCCGCCACGCGTATCATCGCTATCTTAATGATGTCGGCGGCGGTGCCCTGGATGGGGGCGTTCACGGCATTGCGCTCAGCGAAGGCACGCACGTTGGCGTTGTGCGAGCCGATGTCGGGAATGTAGCGCCTGCGGCCGAAAAGGGTCTCGGTGTACTGCGTCTCCCGGGCCTTCCGCAGGGTGTCGTCGATGTAGGAACGCACTGCCGGGAAACTCGCGAAATAGCCGTCTATCAAGCTCTTGGCCTCACTTCGGGAGGTCTTGAGGCGCTGCGCCAGCCCGAAGGACGAAATGCCGTACATGATGCCGAAGTTGGCGGTTTTGGCCATGCGTCTCTGGTCGGGAGTGACCTGCTCCACCGGCACCCCGAAAATCTTGGAGGCGGTGGCCGCATGCACATCGCGGCCTTCGCGGAACGCGGCGCAGAGATGCTCGTCACCGGAAAGATGCGCCATCACCCGGAGCTCGATCTGCGAATAGTCGGCGCTCATCATCATGTAGGAGGCGGGGTCGTCGGGCACGAAAGCCCTGCGGAACTCCCTTCCCTGCTCGGTGCGCACCGGGATATTCTGCAGGTTGGGATTGCTGGAAGACAGCCTCCCCGTGCTGGTAAGCGCCTGGTTGAATGTAGTATGCACCCTGCCGTCGACAGGAGACACATAGCTTGCGAAAGGCTCTATGTAAGTGCCGAGAAGCTTGCGGAGCCCGCGGTAGTCGAGGATGGCGCCGATGATGGGGCTCCTGTCGGAAAGCTCGCTCAAGGTCTCCTCGTCGGTGGGCCAGTTCCCCTTCCTGGGCTTTTTCGCGAAGGGGTCGAGTTTCATCTTCTCGAAAATCAGCTCCCCTATCTGCTTGGGAGAGGAAACGTTGAGGGAGGGGTCTCCGGCAAGGTCGCGGACCTGCTTCTCGCGCTCGAGCATGCTGCTGCGGAGGCTGTCGGCATAGTCGCCGAGAGATTCCAGGTCTATCTTCACGCCGGTGAGTTCCATGCGGCAGAGCACCGCTATGAGGGGTTCTTCGATTTCGTCGTAGAGCTTCTTCATGGAGGAACCGTCAAGGGCGGCGTAGAGCCTGTCGGCAAGCGGAATCAACGCCTTGCACTCCTCGCTGCGGTCGGGCCGCTCGAGTTCGTCGAAGAGCGAGAGCGTACCTTCCCGAGACAGCTCGATGTCGACGCCTACATAGCTGCTGATAAGCGCCTCCTTCTTGTGGGAACTCTCCGGATTAAGCAGGTAGTGCATCAGTTCGCAGTCGAGCAGGCGCCCCCTCAGGGTGATTCCCCGCTTCGAGAGCTCCCTCATCTGCGCCTTCAGGCCGAAGCCCGCCTTGGATTTGCCGGCGTCTTCCAGCACGCTCCTGAAATCTTCGGGGCTGCCCTTTCCGACTCCCTTTCTGTCGGCAAGATAGAGCGTATCGCCGTCCAGCACTATCGCACAGTCCGCAACCGGGCTGACGACGGGATCAACGGCGGGACGGGTTTCGGGGGCAGCACCGACTCCGAGGGCGCCCGCCTTCAGATGCTTCCGGAGCGAATTGAATTCGTAAAGATTGAACAGCTCGAAGATTTCGGGCCCGTACGAGGCGGTGAACCGCATGTCGTCGGCCGTGGTTTCGAGCGGAATGTCCGTCTTGATGGTGACCAGCGTCTTGCTCAGGGCTATGTGGCCGCGGGCATCGGAGAACATCTGCTGCTGGCGGGGCGTCAGCTCTCCAAGGTGGTCGTAGATGTTCTCGACGCTGCCGTACTGCATGAGCAGCTTGGCGGCTCCCTTCTCCCCCACTCCCTTCACTCCCGGGACATTGTCGGCCGTATCGCCGCAGATCGTAAGAAGGTCGATGACCTGCGACGGTCTGGAGATGCCGTATTTTTCGCATATCTCCTTCACTCCCAGTACTTCGTTCTCTCCTCCCTTGCCTGGCTTGTACTGGAAGACATGCCCGTCGACCAACTGGGCGTAATCCTTGTCAGGAGTTACCATGAACACGTCGAAACCTTCTGATTCAGAGCGCTTTGCCATGGAACCTATGACGTCGTCGGCCTCGAAACCGGGAATCATCAGGACGGGAATGCCGAGAGCCTGCACAATGCGCGTGAGCGGCTCGAGGGCATCAATCACAAGCTGCGGGGTGGGAGGGCGCGTGCCCTTGTAGGCGGGATAAAGCTGATTGCGGAACGTACCGCCGGGAGGATCGAAAGACACCGCCACATGGGTGGGCTTTTCCCTTTCGAGCAGCTCCAGCAGGTATTTCGTAAAACCGAAGAGGATGGAAGTGTCCGTCCCCTTGCTGTTTATCATGGGCCTTCCCAGAAAGGCATAATACATCTTGAAGATGAGGGCGTGCCCGTCCAGCAGAAAAAGTTTCATGTAAATTATTTTACTGAGGGTGTTTCATGAGGGTGTTTCACCCTTTATATTGCAAATATGAAACTTTTTGGCCGGAACTCCAAGGATATGCGGGGAAAAACGACAAGTTGAGGTACCAGGATTCGAACCTGGACTGACAGAACCAAAATCTGCTGTGCTACCATTACACAATACCTCATCACAGGCGGCTTGCGCCGACCGCCTGCAAAGATAACACTTTTTCCGGATTCAGCGCTTCTCTTTGAAGTAGTCGCTGAGCATGGCGGAACACTCTCCGGAATCCACTCCGGGCAGCACTTCGGTCTTGGGATGAAGCAGGGAGGGCGAGAACAGGCTGTAGCCGCGTTTCGGGTCGGTCGCACCGTAAACGAGCCTGCCGAGCTGCGCCCACCGGAGGGCTGCCGCGCACATGGGGCAAGGCTCGGTGGTGACGTACAGCGTGCAGTCGTTCAGGTACTTTCCGCCCATCGCCTCGCAGGCGGCAGTAACGGCTATCATCTCGGCGTGGGCGGTCGGGTCGCAGAGCCTCTCGGTCATATTGTGGCCCCTGGCTATCACCCTGCCGCGGCACACCACCACCGCACCTATGGGCACCTCATCTTCGAGGGCCGCATCGCGCGCCTCCTTCAGCGCTTCCCGCATGTACTTCCCGTCGGCGTCCATTTACAGGGTGCGCCTGATTTCCACTATCTTGAAGGCCTCGATGAAGTCGCCTTCCTTGATATCGTTGAAACCGGCGATGCTCATGCCGCACTCCTTGCCCGCGGGCACCTCCTTGACGTCGTCCTTGCCAATCTTCAGGGAGGCGAGGTCGCCGGTATACACCACTATGCCGTCGCGGATGAGGCGGACCTGACACTTGGGAACCATCTTGCCGTCGCGCATGATGCAGCCGGCGATGGTACCCACCTTGCTGATGTGGAATATCTGCTTGACTTCGGCGGTGGCGATGACTTCCTCCTTCTTTTCGGGCTCCAGCATGCCTTCGATACCGTCCTTCACTTCGTTGATGGCATCGTAGATGACGCTGTAGAGGCGAATTTCTATGCCTTCCTTCTCGGCGGCCCTGCGCGCTTCGACAGAAGGACGCACCTGGAAGCCGATGATGATGGCGTCGGAGGCCTCGGCCAGCAGGATGTCGCTCTCGGAGATGGCACCCACGGCCTTGTGGATGACATTCACGCGCACCTGCTCTGTGCCGAGCTTGATGAGGGAGTCGGAAAGGGCTTCCACGGAGCCGTCCACGTCGCCCTTGACGATGATGTTGAGCTCCTTGAAGCTGCCGATGCTGATACGGCGGCCGATTTCTTCGAGGGTGAGGTGCTTCTGGGTCTTGATGCCCTGGATGCGGAGGAGCTGCTCGCGCTTGCCGGCGATGCTCTTGGCCTCCCTTTCGTCGGCCATCACGTTGAATTTCTCGCCTGCGGCGGGAGCGCCGTTGAGCCCGAGCACGGATACGGGAGTGGAGGGACCAGCCTCCTTTACGACCTGTCCGCGCTCGTTGAACATATTCTTGATGCGGCCGTAATAACTGCCGCTGAGGAGCATGTCGCCCTGACGGAGGGTTCCGTCCTGCACCAGGATGGTGGCGAGATAACCGCGGCCCTTGTCGAGACTCGACTCGATGACGGCGCCGCTTGCAGCCTTGTGGGGATTGGCCTTGAGTTCGAGCAGGTCGGCTTCGAGCAGGACCTTCTCGAGGAGCTTGTCCACGTTGAGGCCCTTCTTCGCAGAGATTTCCTGACTCTGGTACTTGCCGCCCCAGGCCTCCGTGAGGATGTTCATCTGGGAGAGCTGCTGGTAAATCTTTTCGGGCTGCGCACCGGGCTTGTCTATCTTGTTGATGGCGAATATCATGGGGACGCCTGCGGCCTGAGCATGGTTGATTGCCTCGACGGTCTGCGGCATGACGGCGTCGTCGGCCGCGATGATGATGATCGCGAGGTCGGTCATCTGGGCGCCTCGGGCACGCATGGCGGTGAACGCCTCGTGGCCGGGCGTGTCGAGGAAGGTGATGCGGCGGCCGTTGTCGAGCTTGACGTTGTACGCGCCGATGTGCTGGGTGATTCCACCCGCCTCGCCGGCGATGACATTGGTCTTGCGGATATAGTCGAGCAGGGACGTCTTGCCGTGGTCGACATGGCCCATGACCGTGATCACGGGAGGACGCGGCTCCATGTCTTCGGGCCTGTCGGCCTCCTGGCTGCCCTGGATTTCGTTGGTGAGCTCGGCTCCCACGAATTCCACCTTGTATCCGAACTCCTCGGCGACCAGCACCAGGGCTTCGGCATCGAGCCTCTGGTTGATGGACACCATGAGGCCGAGGTTCATGCAGGCGGCGATCACCTTGTTGACCGGGGTGTTGTTCATGAGGGTAGCGAGATCGTTCACGGTCACGAACTCGGTGACCTTGAGCGTGTTCTGGCCGGCCATTATCTCGGAGAGCTCCTCCTGTGTACGCTGGGCGGCCTGCTCGCGTTTCTCCTTGCGGTATTTGGCTCCGAACTTGTTCTTGCCGGAAACCTCGTTCATCTTGGCGTACGTCTCCTTTACCTGCTTCTGAATTTCCTTCTGCATCTCTTCCATCTCGGCCTCGCTCATTGCAGGTTTGAAGCGGTCGCGGCTGCGGCGGCCCTTGCCGGACGCGTTCTGCTGCTGCGAATTCTCGCGCTTGGGGCTGCGGGCGATGTTCTGACCGGCCTTTGCCACGTCCACCTTCTGGGTGCCCTTGCTGATGCGCTCGCGCTTCTTGGGCTTCTTGTCGAACTGGGAGAGGTCGATCTTGCCCACCACCTTGAGTTCCGGGCCCTTCGCAGCAGGATTTTCCGCCGGGGTTGGAGCGGGTGCGGCTGCGGGAGCGGGTTCCGGTTCGGATACGGGAGCAGGCTCGGGGGCGGGAGTGGGTTCCGGCTCCGGTTCGGGCTCGGGAACGGGAGCAGGCTCCGGCTGCGGTTCCGGCGCCGGCTGCGGCTCCGGTTCGGGCTCGGGCTCCGGTTCGGGCTCCGGTTCGGGCTCTGGTTCCGGGGCGGGAGCAGGAGCGGGTGCGGGGGCGGGCTTGGGCTCGTCCTTTTTGTGGGAGAAAGTGTTGGTGCGGATAATGGTTACGCTTTCCATTTCTTCCTCTTCGCCGTCATCGGCCCTGCGGCCGCTCTGTTCGAGGATGTCGGACATCTTGATGGCCCTTTCCTCCGCCTCCTGCGCAGCCCTCTGGTCTGCGCCGAACTGCTTCGCGATGGCGGGCATGTATCCGTCCGACACCTTCGCGTTCGGGTTGAGTTCGATATCGGCGCCCTGCTTGCGGAGGAAATCCACAAGGTCGTCAAGCCCGATGTTGAACTGACGCAATATTCTGCTGATTCTGATTTCTGCCATGTATTAACCCCTGTTTTAGTTCCTATTCTTCGAATTCCGCTGAAAGGATGCTGCGGACCTCGGCGACGGTTTCGTCTTCAAGGTCGGCACGCTTTGCAAGTTCTTCCGGATCGATTGCGAGAACGCTCTTGGCGGTGTCGCAGCCGATGCTCTTGAGTTTGTCGATGATCCATGCGTCGATGGTGTTGCCGTACTCGGGATTGGTGAAGTCGTCAAGGGCGACGTCCTCCTCGAATTCGGGGACCTCTCCCTTGGGGGCCTCGCGCCACACTTCGATTTCGCGGCCCACGAGCATGCCGGCGAGCTGGACGTTGACGCCGCCGCGGCCTATGCCCTTCTGCACTTCATCGGGCTGCATGTACACCTTGACCTTGTCGTCGACAGTTTCACCCATGTCGATATGGGAGACGTGGGCGGGATTGAGGGCCCTCTGGATGAGGAGCTTCTGGTTGGAAGTCCACTGGATCACGTCGATGTTCTCGTTGCGCAGCTCCCTCACGATGCTGATGATGCGGCCGCCCTTGACGCCGATGCAGGCGCCTATGGGATCGATGCGGTCGTCGTAGGATTCGACGGCGACCTTGGCCCTCTCGCCGGGCACGCGGACCACCTTCTTGATGGTGATGAGACCGTCGGAGATTTCGGGGACCTCCATCTCGAAGAGCCTCTCGAGGAAATCGGTGGAAGTACGGCTGAGGGTGATGTAGGGAGTGGTGTTGTTGCGCATCTCCACGCTCTTGATGATGGCGCGGACGGTGTCGTTCTTCTTGAAGCGTTCGCCGGGAATCTGCTCCTCGCGGGGGATGTGGAGCTCGTTGCCGTCTTCGTCGATGATGAGCACTTCGCGGCTCCAGGTCTGATACACCTCGCCCGAGAAAATCTCACCGACCTTCTCGGAGTACTTCTTGTACACGTTTGCCTTCTCGATGTCGAGGATGCGGCCCTGCAGGTTCTGGCGGATGTTGAGGATTCCGCGGCGGCCGAAGTTGGAAAGGGGGAAGGGCTTGGCGTAGATGTCCCCCACCGAGTAGTCGTCCATGCCGCTGTCGCGCTTGACATCCTCGGGAGTCATCTGCGCATTGGGATTCTCCACCTCGCCTTCTCCAACTACCTCGAAGTTCTGGTAGATTTCGCAGGTTCCGCGGTCCACGTTCACGTTCACGTCGAAGTTGTCGGACGAGCCGTAGATCTTGGCAAGCTGGGTGAGGAACACGTCCTTGAGCACGCCCATCATCACGGGGCGGTCGATGTTCTTCTCTTCCTTGAAGTCCTTGAAGGCGTCAATCAAGGTGATTTTTTCTACTTTTTCCATTTATTTGTCGTTTATTTCTGTCAGCAGACGGTCCGCCTCCTCGGCGGAAATGCCAAGCGAGGTGACTGTGAGGGCGTAGTCTTCGACGTCGCGGTCGAAGGCGCCCAGCACCGCACGGTGTATGAATTCGCAGTCGGCGAGTTCGACGGGACTTCCGCCGCGGTCCACCGTAACCTCGATGTTGTTGTCATCGTCGAGCTTCAGCCCGACAACGGTGCAGCCGCGTTCCCTTGCCGCAGCCTCCACCACTTCGTTGAGTTTCTTTTCGTCCATTTTTCAAAAAAAAGATAGGGGCCTCAAGGCCTCTATCCCACAAAATCCGCTGCAAAGGTATAAAAAATATCCAATACTGCAAATAATAATAATTACCTCAACCATAAAATTGAATCGGGGCCTTCGCAGAAAAGCAGGTCCAGGACGGACATGCCGGGCACGAAACCGTACCTGCCGCGGAAGACCTGCCAGTAGGGTTTCCCGAGACAGAGCGACGCGAGAACGGAGTTGGGACGCTTGGGATGGATAATCTCCCGGTAATCCTCCTCCGCATCCTTTTCCCAAAGGGCCGTCTCGAGGAACTGCACCTGCAGGCCCGTCTTTTCGCACAGCCATTTCAGCAGCTGCAGGTTGAGATCCCACAGCAGGACAGGCTCCGACTCCAGGATCCCGAAGACTCCGTCGCGGTAGAACTCGAAGAAGGGGGACGATTCGTAGGCGCTCTCGAGGGCCCTTTCCATCTTTGCGACCCACGGCACGCTGTAGTCGACCTCCACCGATCTGACAGGCCCCGCGGTCGCATGGACCACCGGGAAACTGAGGTCGAGGGGGCCGTTCGCGCTCATGATGCGGCAGCGGTTGCGGTACGACTGCTTCCGGTAGCTTTCCATGGCTTCGAGGTACACGACGGGACTTTTCGCAAGCAGTGCGAAATACTCCACTGGAGGACAGAAAGCGGTGGACAGCAGCACTTTACTCGACGAGGCCTTTAACGTGAATGTCGCCGGCGCGGACTATTCCGCGCTTGGAGGCGCGGATGAAGGAAAGGATTTCATCCCTCTCCCCGCTCTGCGGGAAACCGGCCTCGACCTTGGCGCAGGCATCGGAGATGTTGAGCCCCTGGTAATAGAGAGTGTCGTAGATGTCCCTGATGTTCCGGATGACCTCGCCGTCGAACCCCCTGCGGCGGAGCCCCACCAGGTTGATGCCGGCGAAACAGATGGGATCGCGGCCGCAGAGCGAATAGGGCGGGATGTCCTTGGTCACCCGGCTGCCTCCGCCCACCATCGCGTGGGTGCCGATATGCGAGAACTGGTGCACCACGGTACTGCCGCCCAGGATGGCCCAGTCGTCCACGTCGGTCTCGCCGGCGATGCCGACGTAACTCACCAGGATGCAATGGTTTCCGACCCGGCAGTCGTGGGCCACGTGGACGTAGCTCATCAGAAGGGTGTCGCTGCCTATCCTGGTGACCCCCTTGCCGCTGGCGGCGGTGCCCCGGTTGATGGTGGCGCATTCGCGGATGGTGACATTGTCGCCTATCTCGACCCATGTCACCTCCCCGTCGAACTTGAGGTCCTGGGGGATGGCGCCGACGACCGCCCCGGGAAAGACCTTGGCCCCCTTTCCCATCTTCACATACGGGAAGATGGTGGAATGGGGATAAATGACGGAGCCGTCACCGATTTCCACGTTGTCGTCGATGAATACATACGGGCCCACCTTTACGTCCTCGCCCAGCCGGGCGTTGGGGCTCACAGTTGCAAGAGGATGAATTTCAACCATTTCAGCCAATGGAATTTAGGACAGCTCTGACGGCTGCGGAGTTAATCGTATGCCCCGGCTTGAAGGCGGTGATGCGCGCCCGCATGAAGCCGCCGCAGAGACGGAAGTCCCCTATGAGGTCGAGCATCTTGTGCCTGGCGCATTCATTGGGGAAACGGAGGGTGAGATTGCTCAGATACCCCTCCGGTGTCGCCTCCAGACCGGGCCGGCCCATGAGCCTTGCGAGGGCGGCCACTTCGTCCCGGGGAATGGATGGATCCACGACGACGATGGCGTTGTCCGTGTCTCCGCCCTTTATGAGCCCCCTGGAGGCAAGGCTTTGCAGTTCGTGAAAGAAGACAAAGGTGCGGCACGGCGCCACTTCGCCCGCATAATCGCCGCCTTCTTCCCAGTGGAAGGTCTGCACGCCCGGCACGCCGGAGCCGAAATCCACCGTGAGGTCGCAGGAGAAATGCCCGCAGGGCTCGATGAGAATCCGGCTGCCGGAGGAGCCCAGACTGACTTCCAGCGGCTCCCGGGGAGTGACATGGCGGCGCGGGGCCTCCTGTTCCGCCAGGCCGTCTTTCGCAATGGCTTCGGCATAAGGCAGGGCGCTGCCGTCGAGGATGGGCACTTCACCTCCGTCGATTTCGATGCAGGCGTTGTCCACGCCCAGGCCCGTAAGGGCGGACATGAGATGCTCCACGGTGGACACGGAAGCTCCTTCCTTTGCCAGAAGAGTGCAGCGCTCCGTACCGGCGACATTCTCCGAAAGGGCCGGGATTGTTATTCCGAGGTCGGTCCGCACGAAGACTATCCCGGTGCCTTCCGGGGCGGGGTTAAGGACAAGACGGGAAAGAACCCCGGTATGGAGCCCTTTCCCGAAAAACGCGTATGATTTTTTTAATGTCCTCTGTTTCATCATTTTCAACTTTCTCAAGTCCTGTCCGCCATCCTGCATGCTTGGGCGGAGGTATTTCAGGAGTATAGGCCCGCGCACATTTTTTATTTTCCATATTCCCCTTCCTAAATCCTTCCCCAACGGGAAGGACTTGGTCGCCCTACAGGCTCCGGAAAGAGGTTGTTTCGCATCTGCGAAAGTCAAATTATTTTTCCTCTCCGGCCATCTTGAACCTGGCGTAACTGCGAAGGTATACGTCATGGTCCATTGCAGGAGAGCCCATGACGGTGGTGCCTTCCCTGCGGATGGAGTGCGTAACTCCCGACTGTGCAGCAATGACCGTGCCGTCGGCAATCCGAAGGTGGCCGACTATTCCGACCTGGCCGGCGATTATGCAGTTCCGGCCGATCACTGCGGAACCCGCGATGCCGCACTGTGCGGCTATCACGGTATTGTCCCCAATCTGCACGTTGTGGGCTATCTGGCAGAGGTTGTCTATCCTTACGCCGTTGCCGATGACCGTGGCTTCCATCTCGGCGCGGTCCACGGTGCTGTTGGCGCCGATTTCCACGTCGTTCCCGACGACCACGGTGCCGAGGTGCTCTATCTTCTTCCAGGTGCCGTCGCCCAGGGGGGCGTTGCCGAAACCGTCGGATCCTATGACCACGCCGGCATGCAGGATGACGTTGTCGCCTATGGTGCAGCCCGGGTAGACGACCACACCCGGATACAGGATGCAGCGGCGGCCTATGGTCACGCCGTCGCCGACGGTCACGTGGCTGTGGATGACGCTGCAGTCCCCTATGCGGGCCTTCCTGCCTATCTTCACGTAATCGCCCACCCACACCTTGCGCCCAAGCCGGGCGAGCGGGGAGATGCCGCAGCTGCAGACGGTGGAGAAGGCGCGGTGGCGGCGGTACTTTTTCTTTTCGTCGGCAACCGCCTGGAGCAAGGTTGCAACGCCCTTGTAGGCATCGTCCACGCGCACCAGCACGGCATCCACCTTCTGCTTGGGCTCAAAATCGGAATTAACCAGCAAGACCGAAGCCTTGCCGGTATAAACATAACGCTCGTATTTGGGATTCGCGTAGAAACTGAGCGCTCCGCTCCTGCCGTGTTCAATCCCTGCAAAAGAACGGACTTTCACTTCGGGATCGCCTTCCACCGTGCCGCCCAGCAATTTCGCTATCTGCCCGGCCGTCAGTTCCATGCCCTAGAACCTCCAGCCGAATGTTACTACCGCGTCGATCACCTTGCGGGTGCTCTGCACGCAGGGAGAGATGATCGGGTTGCCGTCGGCGGTATAGAGATAGGTGTCGTACGGGGAGAAATACTGGGCCGGATACGATGTGCGCCTCAGGGCGAGGTCCGCGAAGAAGGATCCGGGGGAAGAGTAACCTATGCCGCAGGAGACGGAACGGATGGGAGCCTTGAGGTAAACGGGATCCTGAAGGTAGGCCCCTCCGTTCTCGTAGAAGTCGAAGTTGTCGGCGTAGTATGCGGCGTCCACGAAGTAGCCCTCGTTGTCGGTGTAGGTGCGCTCGGGATTGGTGGTGAAGTTGTAGCCGGCCCTCAGGGAGAGGAACGGGAGCACGTTCACCTCGGCGCCTACGCGCACGCTGTGGGTAACTCCGCAGAAGAGCTTGTTGAGACGGTTGACGAAATAGAAGGAATCGTCGCTGAAGAGCTTGCCGCTCGACTCGCTGTATTTCATGATGCTGTAGTCGGTAAGCTCGTAGTCGACGCTCAGGAGGCCCAGGGTGCCGAAGGTGTAGGCGATGCCGGCGTCGACGGTGTAGGGCGAACGGTACTCGTAAGTGTTTTCGGCCGTGGGGGAATAGCTGTAGCCGTTCTGGGAGGAATCATCGAAGTAGGTGTCGATCCTGATGCCCCACTGCTCCTCAATCGAGTAGGCGGTGGGAGTCTTGAACGCGGCGCCGAGACGGAGATTGCGGGTGGGCAGCCAGATGAAGCCCAGGGCCGCGTTGATGCCGCTGGCGGAGGAATTGTACTCGTAGCCGTAAGTGGCCGACTGGAAATACGTGGACGAACCGACCACGTGCTCCCCGCCGCTCATGTACTCGGGAGTGACCGGGAAATCGTGGGAGGAGACGGCCTTCTCGGTGAATTCTTCCCTGTATTTATAGTTGATGACAGGCATCGATATGTTCGCGCCCACGAAGAAATTGTCGTTGACGTTGAACGCGAAATTGGTGGTGATGTCGTTCTTGCTGCCCAGGACGACCCGCGAGGAGGACTGGTAGAGGGTTCCGGGAACGAAGTAGAAAACCTGATCGCCGACAATCTCCTTGAACTCGTTGGAGCCGTAATAGTTGCCTATGGAGCCGTCGGAGTTGACCACGTCGGGATTGTAGTTGATGAGGCCCGAGCCGTATGCCGCCAGCGGATTCCAGTAATAGTCGGAGCTGTAGGGGTTGGAACTGTCGAGTATGCCCGGATCCATCATCCTGCCGCTGCTGTTGGCGCTCATGGCGGCCATGGCCATCGCCGCGGCCATGCTGGTGAGGTTGCCCTCGCCGCCGTTCACTCCCTGGGCGGTGATTTCTTCGCAGAAGTTCGACGTCATGTTGGACATGAAGCCGAGCGTCCAGTTCTTGATGCCGTAGTCGCGGCCGGTTTCAAACTGCAGGGAGAAGCCGACGTTGGGAACTATGAAACGGTTGCGGCTGCCGGGAAGGCTGCCGGAGAATTTCTGGCTGCCGCCGGCATAGTTGTACGCAGGGGCCCAGCTTGCCTCGGTGGACGAGAAAACGGCGCCCGGGGAGACGGTGAACTGGGAGTATCCCGCCACGGCGGAACCTGCGGGGTTGATGCCTACGGAGCCGAGGTCGGCCCCGACGGCGGTCACCGCATTGCCCATGCCAAGGGTGCGGGCGGTGCCGTAATAGTTGTTGCTGCCGAAGGTGATGGCGTCGTACATGGTCTGCGCGCCCGCCGCAATGCAAAAACCGGCAAAGAATATGGAAATGAATATCTTTTTCATGTTCGTGACTGTGATGTATTTCGTACTGTAAAACTATTCAACTTTCGCAAGTCCTTTTCACCGTCCTGCCGGTTTCTGCGGCAGGTTTTCAGGCGTAAAGGCCCGCGCACATTTTTTTATCCACGTTACCCCATCCCTAA
>ERZ842401.2251-NODE-2251-length-26047-cov-19.101531_pt1 | contig 26047 bp, 22 predicted proteins | sample MGYA00521270_ERZ842401 | MGnify/ENA primary metagenome ERZ842401 (study PRJEB31892, sample SAMEA3878208) | bioreactor metagenome | biome: Moose rumen | place: Sweden | collected 2011-10 | study: EMG produced TPA metagenomics assembly of the PRJEB12797 data set... | reverse complement strand
ATGCCAAAATCTCGACCAACGCGGTGCACCCCGTTCCTTTTATGCCCACAAAATGAATATGAATCCCGCGAAAATCCGCAGGGAAAATAATATCGTTGCTCATACGCGCATTATACCACATTTAGAGCGCAGTGGCTATGACTTCCGCACTTACCGCAAAAAGCCGTACTCATACACCTTCTCGGCAATCTTCGCCGCGAGCGTCTTTTGTTTTGTGCGCAGGTCGTCGATGAGCACGTTATATTCCGCATTATTGCTCTTGTTGTTCATTCTGCCTTTGCCGTCTACGCCTTGAAAATACTTGCGAATGTCGTAAAAACTCGCGTTCTCGTTTTCACCGCCTTGCGCAAAATAGAATCGCCACAACGCTTTTCCTGCATCGAACACGGAGGCGGCTTGTTCGCTAAAGATCTCACCACCTGTCCCGCTCCTTAGAGAAGAGGGGTGAACTCTAGTCTTCCCTTCGCCTTCTAGGAGAAGGGGGAGAGTTTTGAGGGCAATCTTGCCTGCCATAAAATCTCGCAGGAACTTCGCCATAAAATTGCTCTTGAATGTTCTCTTGCACCCCACTTCTTCCCGCCTAAACGGAATCCAATGGTTCACGCCGACTTCTGCGCTAATACGGTTCTGTCCATAAAACAGCGTAAACACAATGCAGTCGAGTTGAAACTCGCGGTCGCTCTCCCACTCCCCCGACGGATACAAAAACTGGTCGCGGTCGTTCAGCCACGATTGTTCGATACAAAGACGAACAGAAAAATAGATACAAGTTTGAATCAGATTATTCGGAGTAATTTTATTCGTATGGTTATAATTATCATCAGAAGTAATTCGTATATAATTATAATTTTGAAAATCATTGCCGCGCGTATTCATAATACCGAGATATTCACCAGCATTGTCATAAAATGACGAGTACCACTGATTTATGTATTTCGTATTTTTGGCTTCAATAAAATACGCTTTCTGCGCAATAAAAACAGCGTCCGCGTTGTAAGCGTCCGCGATAAATTTGACACAGTTTGACGAAAACGCGGTATTCCATATAAAAAAGCCAATCGGAAAATCCCCGCTTACGTTGTCGAATGTATTTGCAGGAACGATAAAAAGCTTTTCAAGTTTTGACGCAAAAGCAGTTCTAAAATCTGCAAAATTAGCAGCCTGCAAAATCTTGAGTTTGGAAAACTCTCCCAAAATACACCCGCGCAACTCATCAGCAATGCGGATAAAAAACTGCGCAAAAATCTCGTTGCTCGCCTTTCCAATAACGTTCTTGTACTTTTGATACGTTTTGTTTTTCGTTGCAACACCAGTTTTGTTGCCTCCCTTCCCCGCTATTGTTCTAACAGAAGCCGCTTCCGCATACGGCGGATTGATGTAAACCACAAGTTTTTTGCGCTTTTCCTCGTCCGCAATGATTTCATACAATTCGTTCGGCAACTTGCCTTTAACCTCTCCCCCTGCCCCTCTCCTAGCAGGAGAGGGGAGTTTTTGCGCCGACTGAGCCACCCCCTCGCCACTTTGGAGAGGGGGTCTGGGGGTGAGGTCTTGAGGCACAAACTCATCATTTAGAAAATCAAATTGAAAAACGTGATTTTCCGCCATATTCCAGCCTGTATGAATACGGTCAATCATCACATCAACATCAGCTTTATCGAGCGTACTCGCCCATACGTTGTCATAATTCGTTAGGTAGTTCAAAAGATTGCCCGTTCCCGCGCAGCAATCCCAAATATAATATTCGTCCTGCCAATTCTCTCCTAAAATGTCCGCCAAATATTTTTGGCTGAGCTTCACCCATTTTTTCGGTGTGAAAAACGAGCCTTTGCGCTCTCTGATGTCCTGCGGCACAAGCAAATCGCGCCGTCCAATGATGTAAGACCAATACTCTTCTTTCGGCGGTCGCTCATAAATTGCCCAAAACGCGCGGTGTGCTTTTTGATTGTCTAAAAATCCCACTTTTTTAGAATCAAAAAGTCCCGTTTCCTCGTCTATTTTACGCGCTAATTCATACTTTGTCTTTTGCAAAACCACAAAAAGATTGTCTTTTAAACTCTCATTGTCACGCGAAAGCAGGTCGGCAAGGAAAAAATCTGCCGAGATAATGCCAACCTTATTTACGCGCTCCCAGTTTACCGCAATCGTCGGCTTTACCGTTTCGCTCCATTGGGTAAAAACATAGGTAAAATTGTTTTTGGTAACAGCGATTTTCTCGGTAACGTCCGAACTCGTCTTGAAATTAAGCGCGATAAAATCCCGCAGCTCTTTTTCCTGCGTTTCGTAATAAAACAACATCGAAGACGCTTCCAGCGCGCGTTTCGACATCTCAAGCAGCTGCTTGAACTCTTTGGAATTATGATTCGACGGCGTTACGTTCCAGTTAAAATCATTCTGATAAAACACGCTCTGGACATCGTGATATTCGATAAACGCGATTTTCTCCGCGTCAAACGCTCCGATAAATTTGGGCGGCAAGTATTTCTCAAACGTCCGCTCTTTGCCGATTGTCAAAATCAGCTGCACAAAACTTTCGTAAATATCGTGCGTCGTCCCCTGTTTCGCCTCTGCCCACAAAATCGACTTGAGGAGCGTTTCCTCCGAAAACAAAATTGCGTTTTTGCTTTCCACATTGTGCGCCGCAACAACAAAATCTACCCGTTCCAGTTCCACGGTGTAATTGTAATCCGAGAAAAAATCTTTCTGAATCTCGGCTTTCAACGCCGCTTCATTCAATCCGCCATAATTCATACCTACACTTTATCACGTTTTCCAATAAAAAAACAATGTTTCTCAGTCGTAAGAAACGCCGTCCACACATTGTTTCGTCTTGTTGAAGTGCTTCAAAACGCCGCCGCACATTGTTTTAGGCTTTTGAACTGCTTCAAAACGTCAACGCACTTTGTTTTGAGCCGTTTTAGGAGCAAGAAAGGTCAAACACACATAGATTTGGCTCATCTTGCGAGCAAGAAAGGTCAAACACACCTGTGTTTGTGTCATTTTGCGAGCAAGAAAGCCCGCCGCACTTTGTTTTGACTCGTTATGACAGCATAAAAGCCCAAACACACATAGATTCGGCTCGTTATGCTAGCATAAAAGCTCGCCGCATTTTGTTTTGAGCCATCATGACAGCATAAAACGCCGAACACATCTGTTTTTGCCTCGTCATACCGCTAAAAAAAGCCCCCGCACAGTGCAGAGGCTTTTTCGCTCATTTTGTCAATCTATTTGGAACGCGGCGGCTTCGTATGGACGCACGGATTTTTGCGCGGGATTTGTGTCGCGGTAATTCGACAGCAAAAGCGAAGACGCGGCAAAGCGTTCAGGAATCTCAAACGGCACTTCCTTCGCGGTGAAATTGCATACGACCAAAATTGAAGAATCGCCGAGGGTGCGTGTGTAGACGAACAGTTCCGCGCTTTCGGCAAAAAGCAGCTCAAAGCGCCCATAGACAAGCGTCTGATTTTCGCGGCGCAATGAGATGAGCGATTTATAGAACGAGCGCACGGAATCTGCGTCCCTCATCTGCGCGGCGGCATTGATGCTCGTGTAATTCGGGTTTACGCGAATCCACGGCGTGCCGGTCGAAAAGCCCGCGTTTTTGCTCGAATCCCATTGCATTGGCGTGCGCGAATTGTCGCGGCTGATAAGATGAAGCGCGTGCAATGCTTTTTCGTCGGAGAAACCGCGCGCTTTCATTTCAGCATAGTAATTTCGGCTTTCGATGTCCCGATATTCTTCTATCGACGCAAACGGCATATTCGTCATTCCCAGCTCTTCGCCCTGAAACACAAACGGAGTGCCCTTCATTCCGTGCAGGCAAAGCGCAAGCATTTTCGCGCTTTTGTCGTGCCACTGCGCACTATCCGAGCCGAAACGCGACACCGAGCGCACTTGGTCGTGATTTTCCCAATAGAGCGTGTTCCAGCCTTTTCCCTCAAGGCTTTCTTGCCAGAGTGCAAAAATGCGCTTGAGCGAAACAAGGTCGAGTTTTTGTTCTTGCCAGCCGTTCGCGCGAGACGGTTTGCATAAATCCATATGCTCAAAAGTAAAGAGCATATTCAATTCGCCGCGGTCGAATCCCGTGTAAGACAGTGCAAGCTGTGCGTCAGAGCCTGCGCCCTCGCCCACTGTGAGCCAATCGAACTTGGAAATAACGGTGCGGTTCATTTCCTGCAAAAACTCGTGAATGCGCGGACCGTTTGCAACATACGGGGAGGCATTGCCGAACTGAAACTTCTGCGGTGCGTCTTTGTTTACCTCGCCGTCGGGAAAGCGCTGGTCTTTGCTTATCATCGTAATCACGTCCATTCTAAAGCCGTCGATGCCCTTTTTGCCCCACCACGTCATCATATCAAAGACGCTTTTTCGCACGCGCTCATTTTCCCAGTTCAAATCGGGCTGTTTTTTGCTGAACATATGCAGATAATAGCTGTCGCTCGCCGCATCGTATTCCCACGCACTGCCGCCAAACGATGCGCCCCAGTTATTCGGAGGAAGCCCGCCGTTTTCGGGAGAACCGCTCTTTTTGCCTTTGCGCCAGATATAAAAATCACGGTAATCGTTATCCTGCGATTTTCGGCTTTCGATAAACCACGGGTGTTCGTCGCTCGTGTGATTCACCACGAGGTCAAGCACCACGCGAATATGCCGAGTATGCGCGGCAGCAAGCAGATTATCAAAATCCGCCATTGTGCCAAACTCGTCCATAATGGCTTGATAATCGCTGATGTCGTAGCCGTTGTCGTCGTTCGGGCTTTTGAAAATCGGATTGAGCCAGATAACCGAAATGCCCAAATCCGAAAGATAATCGAGTTTCGCCGTAATGCCGTTCAGGTCGCCGATTCCGTCGCCGTTTGAATCGTAAAAACTGCGCGGATAAATCTGATAAACAACACTTTCTTTCCACCATTTTCGCTCTTCCATAAAATCCTCCAAAATCCTTTTTATGTGGTTTCTCGCTCAACCAGTTCCACCGCAAAGCAAAACGATTTTTGCACTGAAAGCCCTGCCCGCGCGTCAAGCAATGCTTGCACCGCAACTTTTGCCATTTTGTCCAGCGGCTGGTGCACCGTGGTCAAACTCGGCACCGTCCATTTTGCCATCGGTATATCGTCAAATCCCACGATTTTGAGCGCGGACGGCACTGATTTGCCGTGCTTTGCGCAATGCTGCATAAGCTGGGCGGCAATGATGTCGTTGCTGGCAAAAACGCCGTCGATGTCGCCGTGCAGGGCAAAAATCTCTTCAAGGAAATCAAAATATTCCATTCGATTGTATAATTCTTCTGGAAACGGCACTTCAATGTGCGAAACACCGTGTTTGTTGCACGTTTCAGCAAATCCCTTCGCGCGCAAATCCGCAGTCAAATGGCTCGGAGAAAGCGCACTCAAATGCATCAAATACCGACACCCCTTGCTGATTAAATGCTGTGCCACGAGCGAACCGCCCTGATAATTGTCGCACCGCACCGACGCAATTTCGTTTTCTACATCGCGCTCCATCGTAACCAGCGGGCAATCCAACTCGCCGAACGTCGCCACCGAAAAACAGCCACTGCACAGAATTATCCCCGCCACACGATTTCTGCGGCACACATCGAGCATTTCGGTTTCACGCTGTTCCATTCCGTTGGAGCAAAAAAGCAAAATATGATACCCTTTGCACCGCGCATATTCTTGCACATAACTCGCAAAAAGCGCGAAATACGGATTTTCTATCTGCGGCACCACAAGCCCGATAAGCGAACTCGACTGCTTGGAAAGAGAACGAGCCAATTCGTTCGGTCGATAGTTGAGTTTTTTCATCGCAAGGTCAACTTTTTGCTTTGCCCGCTCGCTAATGTAACCGCGATTATTCAAAATACGCGAAACCGTGCCCACCGAAAGCCCAGATTCCCGAGAAACATCTTTAATTGTTGGCATATTTTTAATTTCCTACCGAATACAACGTTGCCCCGCACTTCCCGCTTGATTCAAGTGCCACAACAGCGCTTTCACCCTCGGCAGCGTCCAGCTCAAAATGAGCAATGGCTGTGCAATCGCTATTCGTCAACTCTGCAACACAGCCGTCGATAAACAGTTGTATATGCTTTTTGCCGCCACGATTGCCAAAAACGGCAGATGAAAAAAGCATCTTTCCGCCGTATGAGACGGTATATTCTGCGTCTTCGCTCCCAAAATCCATATCAATGAGATACGCCGCACTTTCTGAAGAAAAAGAAGTGCTTCCGCTGAATTGTCTGGAGAAAATCTTTTTGAGAGAAGCATACCATTGCTCCGCGGCACGCTGCGAAAGAAGATATTGAGAGCCTTTTTTCACCAGCGAAAAACAGCGCGGCAGCGACATTACCCCGCGAAAAAGCTGAGCGCGGTTTTCAGTTCTCAGCCACGCGATTGACACAACCCGTTCCGAAAGCCCCGAAAACGTCTGCGCCGCATACGGCAATTTCGTAAGATACGCTTTTTGCATATCTTGTTCAGCTTCAAAACGATAGCCGTCAAAATTTCCCACCCAATAATAGCCGTCAGCGCTCCAAAACACCCATTTTTTTTCGTGCGTTTCACCACATTCCAACTCGAACAAATCCGGACATTCCCACGCAGGCTCAAGCGAAATGCGCTGGGTTTCCCGCCACTGTTTCAAATCAGTGCTTCTAAAAAGCGCGTAGGTGCTTTTTTCCAGCCACAAAACGCAGATATACGCCTGCGTCGGCGAATGATAAAATACCTTTGGGTCGCGATTGTCCGCGCATATCGTCGGCAAAAAATCGCCTTCCATTTTTTGGAACGTTCTGCCGCTGTCCGTGCTATACGCGATTTTTTGTGAAAACGCACGCTCTGCCTCGCTTTTTGCAGTGCGGGGCGCGGCGTAGGTGTAAAAGAAAACGAGCGCACTTTCTGGAAGATTGAGCAGAGAATGATTGTTTTGAATCCCGCTTCCCGAAAAAATATGCGCGTTTTCGCTGGGGAACAGCACCGTGTCTTTTTGCTCCCAATGCAACAAATCACGGCTTTCGGCGTGTCCCCAGCACATATTTTCCCATTTTGTGTTAAATGGATTGTACTGAAAATACAAATGATACACACCGTCCTTAAAAACCATTCCGTTCGGGTCGTTAATCCAGCCCGTTTTCGCTGCAAAATGGCACAAAGGACGGCATTTCTGCGTTTCTGGCTCAGGCACATCGTCAGAAAAAACGAACTGTGAAATCACCTCTTTTAAGTCAACATCTGCGCTCAAAACCGCCGTGTGTTCCTGCGCACAACTGCCCGCACACACAACAGCAACAGGCGCGCTGTAAGACGGCTTTTTGTCCGACGAGGCAATCGGCAGCATTATCATCATTTCGCTTCCGCCGTCCACCGTTATTTTTATCGCTTTTTCTTCCTCACCCGCCCAAACAGGCACGAGCAAATAGGAACCTTTGCCAGAAACCGTGTAATTCATTTATTTTACTGCTCCAGAAATAACGCCCGCAATAATCTGCCGCTGAAGTGCAAGATACAGCACCAAAATCGGGAAAACCGTAAGAATGAGCGCCGCCATAATCACGCCATATTCTGCGGAATATGTGCCGTAGAAAACGTATGTCGTGAGCGGAAGCGTCAGGATTTCGCGCTTTGCAAGCACAAGGCTCGGCAAAAGATAATCGTTCCAGAACTGCAATACGTTGAGAATAACGATGGTGAACGTAATCGGCTTCAAAAGCGGGAACACAATCGAAAAGAACGTTCTGTAGCGACCGCACCCGTCAATCGTCGCGGCTTCCTCAAGCGCAACAGGGCAGTCAGACTTGATGAATCCTTGGAACGTGAACGTGCTCAGTGCGATAGAAAATCCCGTGTGCATAAAAATCAGCGTCGGGCGATGATTGAGCAAGTGCATTGTAGAACCGTAAATCGACACAAGCGGAATCATCAACGACTGAAATGGAATAATCATTGATGCCACGATGATAAGCGCCACCGTTGTGCTGAATTTATTCACATGGCGCACCAGATAATACGCAAGCATACTGGACAGCACCACAACGAACGCCGTGGAAAAGCCCGTTACCATAAGAGAATTAAAAAAACTTCTCACATAATTCATCGTGGTAAACGCGCGAGTATAATTTTTTGTTGCCGCCGCCATACTCAGCGAAAAACCGAACGGATTTTTGATAATATCGATTTTCGCCTTGAATGAGTTGAGAAGCACCATTATGAAAGGGAACATAAAAAGCGCAAAAAGAATTACCACAATCGCAAAACTCACAGAATCTTGAATGACCTTTTTTGTACCGCCAACGTGCATCTGTTTCATGCTGCCACCTCCTTCTTTCTTCCGAGTGAAACTTGAATACCGCTAATAACCGCCACAATCACAAACAACACCAGCGCTTCTGACTGACCAATACCGTATTCGCGCGATGTAAATGCTTTTTCGTAAACGTGCATTGCCACCAATCGCGTTGTGCCGTACGGTTCGCCGCCTGTCAACGTCAAGTTGATGTCATACACCATAAACGTGCGGCTCAGCGTCAAGAACAAACAAATAACAATAGACGGCACCATAAGCGGCATAATGATATTTTTCATACGCGTAAATCCTGTTGCACCGTCAATGCTCGCAGCCTCAAGCACGTCCTTGCTCAAGCCGGTAAAACCTGCAATATAAATGAGCATCATATATCCCGAAAGCTGCCACACCGTAACGATGACCATCGCCCAAAATGCTTTATTCGGGTCAGAAAGCCACGATTGTATAAATGCGGTCAGTTCCATCTGCTTGCCGAATGCCACAAGCACGCGGGAAAAGATAAACTGCCAAATAAATCCCAAAACAACACCACCGATTAAGTTCGGCGTAAAAAATCCTGTACGGAAAAAGTTCTGCGCTTTCATTCCCGACGTCAGCAAATACGCCAAGAAAAATGCCAATACATTTACCAGAATAACTGAGCAAAACACATAACGCAATGTAAGCCACATTGAAAGCCAAAACTGAGAATCTTTGAACGTAGAAAGATAATTCGCAAATCCAACAATCGTTTTTTGCGTGCGAACGCCATTCCAGTCAGTAAACGTCAAATAAAAACCGTAAATAAACGGCACAATAACAACAAGCGTGAACACAATCAGCGCAGGCAATGCGAACATAAAACCACAGATAATATCTTCTTTTTTCTGCTTGTTCATAATTTCCTCCGAAATATTCTCAAGGCAAAACAAAGGGCAGAGCCGTCAAGCCCGATGCTATAGAAAGCTCTGCCCACCTATTATTTATACAAAAAGGTTAAAACAAATCCTTATTTCTGTGCCTTCCAGTAATCGCTGAGGCTCTTTGTAAGCTCGTCGCGGCTTGAGTTACCGGAAATATACTTCTGCAACGCAGCGCCCATCTTGCTCCAATGGTCAGAAGGAGCAATAAAGCTGGAACTGAACGTGTTGCCTGCACCCATTTTTGTCACAATGTCTGCACCAAGCGGGTCAAGTGGCTTATTTGGGTTATTATTTGCAGCCGGAATAATTGCGCAGTCATTCACCAACGCTTTCTGACCTTCTGCCTCATATACGAGATAGTTCAAGAAATCCTTTGCCGCCTGCTGCTGCTCTGGAGTTGCACGAACCTTGTCAAGCATAACCTGCTTTGTTGCAGAAGCCTGAATACCAGTATTTGCAAAATCGCTCGTATCATCACCTAACACAAATGGAATAAATCCGAATGCATCAGTTGCTTTTGCGCCGCCTTCAGCGAGGTTCGGCCATGCCCAGCAACCATTTGCCCAGAATGCCGCCTCTCCGCTTGCAAGCTGCAATGCACCTTCGTCATAGTCTGCACCAAGCGGGTCTGTGTGCGCAATGTTGTACTGCACCAACAAATCAAGTGTATCCAAGAACGCCGTGTAGCGCGGATATGTTGCAGGGTCAAGACCGCCCTTCAAATCGCTCATAATTTTTGAAGCGCCGTCTGTCGTGCCGTCGTATGTGTCATAAATAAATCCGAGCTGATGAGCGCCGAGCGACCAATCTTCTTTTGAAAGAACAACAGGATAGCTCATTCCCTTTGAAGCAAGTTCTTCCAAAATTGCCTTGAATGCAGCATAGCTGTTGATTGAAGACGGGTCAAAACTGCGACCGAGCGTCTTTTCAATAGCAGCCTTGTTGTAAATGATGCCGCGACCTTCAATGCAGAACGGGAAGCTGTAGAGCTTGCCGCCGATTTTTGTAAGCTGATTTTCGCTGATTTCTGAAACCCACTTTTCGCCAGAAAGGTCAAGCGCATACTCATTTGCAAGCGCCACAACGTCTGTCGTATCAAGCATAGCCATTGTCGGCGGCGTACCAGAATTGTACATCGTCGTAATTTTGGTGTACGGAACTTCGCCAGCGCCACACGCCACAATCTCAAGTTTTACGCCTGTCGCCTTTGTGTACGCAGCAGCTGTTTTTTCCAGCGCTTCCTGAATCTCGCCCTTGCTGTTCAAGAACGTGATAGACACACCTGCGTCTTTTTTGCCACCAGCGGCATTTTCATTGTTACTGCTGCCACCACAGCCCGTAGTTGCCAATCCGCACAATGCTGCAAAAGCCGCAGCAATAAAAACTGATTTCTTCATAAATTCCTCCAAGAAAATATATCAAGCGGTTAACATATTCTAAGAATACACCTTTTCTTTTTATTCTGTCAATAAAAATTATGAAAAAAAACAGCAGGCGATAAAACTTACCACCTGCCGTAGAGTATGTTACCGAACACACAGTGTGTTCGGTATGGAATTATAGCAAAAATTCTATTTTTGACAAACCCCTTTTTGTGATTTTTTACGCACTCACTTGAAAATCAATCTTCCCAACTTCCCGAATTGATTTCGTCCGAAATTCGCAGCCAGCTTTCGTAACGCTCCTCGCTGATAACACCAGAATACACGGCTTCTTGGATTTTGCACCCGCGTTCTCCTTGGTGCGTGCAAGACATTCCGAACGTGCATTGCCCCAAAAGCGGTCGAAATTCGCGGAAATACAGCGCAAGGTCGTCCGCAGCAATTTCGTGGAGCACAAACCGGCGCACACCCGGCGTATCAATCACACAAGCCGATGCACTTTCGCCTAAAATGCCGCTCAAATTCAGTTTGAGCAGCGAGCCTTTGGTGGTGGTGTGCGTGCCACGCCCGTATTTTTGCGACAATTCCGATGTGCGAAGGCTTTTTGTGCTGTCCAGCGCATTGACAATGCTCGATTTTCCAATGCCCGACTGCCCCACCAACGCGCAGATTTTTCCTGACAAAAATTCGGCAAGTTCGCGGATTCCCGTCCCCGTGCGCGCAGAAACGCGAAAAACCTTGTAGCCCAAATCTTCCCAAATCGCAAGACGACTGCTTAAATCCAAATCTGCACTTGCATCAAGGTCAAATTTATTGCACACAACAACAGGTTCAATGCCTTCCGCCTCAGCCTGTGCGATTGCGCGGTCGATAAAACGCGGGCGAAACGGCGGCTCATCGGGCGTGGTAACAATAAGCAGACAATCCAAATTCGATGCCATAACTTGCGGCAAACGCTTTTTTACATTCCAGCGCACAAATTTGTTTTTGCGGGGAAGCAGCGACAGCACCTGCCCTTTTGTCTCGTCCATCTTATCGGCTTCAAACTCCACGCGGTCCCCGGGCGCAAGCGGGTTATAATACCCACACGAATCTTTGAGCCGTTTGCTCTTGAGCGAACAAAGCCGCACAATGCCGTCTTCTGACTCAATTTCAAAAAAATTATTGCTTCCGCCTAAAACTGTTCCTACCATATTTTTAGTTTACGGCGGCAAAAGATTTTGTCAAGCGTTGTTGTCAAAATCTTTCATTGCATTTATGATAAAAAGAAGGAGATTTTATGAAATTCCACACGGACGAAAAAATAGATTTTATCAATGCTTTGCTTTTGGCATACGGTTACTGGCAAAAACAGCACCAACTCAATACAGGGCGCATTTGGCACGGAAATGCGTATCAAAACCGTTTTGAATCGCTGATGAAAAGCCACCAAAAACACCCGTTTTTCCCGATTTTTAAGTCGATTGCCGATATGAATCCGCCGCCGCAAGCCTTTATGCAAATGATTTTATATTTTAACAACGATTGTTCTTCGTGCATTGACGGCGTAAGCGAATCCGATGTGATTCCGCCGCAACTCGATACCGCTATGTTTACACGCGCAATGGCAGATTTGCGAAAAAAATTTGCGTATTCGGTCGTCATCGAAAAAACGCGCGAGGAGCGAAAATCACTGGAAAATGCCGCAGACGATTTTGCGTCCATACAGGCGGCAAAATTCATCGTGGAATCCGTTTTTCCTCAATCCGCACAGACCGCCGACCCCGAATTAGTGGTTTCTCCTCTCAGTTCGGGCAATTTTACGTTCAACGCAGGCGGGAAAAATTACATCATCGTGTCGCCCGAAGGCGCTGAAAACGGCGGCTGGAAGTTCGGGGCAAAACAGGGGCTACACGTGCGCTATTTTCAGTACAAAACGGAGCCCCAAATTCAAACCGACATCGCAACATATATGCCGCTGATGAAAAAAAACAGCCGCGTTTATGCCGACAAAACCTACAGCATAAAATCAGGGCTGGACGACCGAGGAGCCATCGCTGCAACGGTGCGTCAAGCGCTTTCGGCATACGTCATTGCCGCCGAAACGTCCAACGAAACGGCGATGCTGTTTTTGTCGCGGGCAATGAAACGCGGTCTGGGGCTGGTTTCAGTCGCTTACAATATTTTGAAGCAAAGTTTTGCCGAAAGTCCTGACGGCACGTTTAGACCTGAGCGTTTTTACAGCGATTTGCAAGCGTTCATCAAAAAATCGTTCTAGGATTTCTTTTTTTCAAGCATATATTTTGTGACAAAAAATTCCCGTGTTTGCGCACGGGAATAACACATTTTCTTAATCTTTTTTAGTCTTTCATCTGTTCAACAACTTTGCGGCTCAAGCCCGACGTGCCTTTTTTCATCACGAGCGCAGAGCCGTTTTTGATGACCACAATCAAATCGTCCACGCCACAGAGCGCAACCGGAATATCGCTGTACACGAAGTTTCCCGCCGATTCAACCGCCGCTGTGTGCGGGCAAACCGAGCCGCTCAAAGACGAAAATACGTCCCAACTGCCCACGTCTGTCCACGAAAATGTTGCGCTGACCGCCGCCGCGTTCGCTGTTTTTTCAGCCAACGCCGTATCGATTGCGACTTTGGGCGTTGCACTGTACGCACTTTCAAGCTCCCGCCAACGCTCAATGACGCGGATTTGTGAGCAGATTTGCTCGTCGGGAAGCACGCCGTTTTTTACGCAATCAAATGCCGCTGACACATCAGGCGAACACTTTTGCATTTCGGAAAGCAAAAAGCGCGCGGTGAATGCAAACATTCCGCTGTTCCACGAATATAGCCCGCTCGAAACATATTCCGCCGCCGTTTGCGCGTCTGGTTTTTCTTTGAATTGCGCGATTTTAAAAACGCCGTCGCCCAGTTTTTCGCCCGATTTTATGTAGCCGTAGCCCGTCGAAGGCTCGGTCGGAGGAATCGCAAAACAGACAAGATTGCCCTGTTCAGCGCACGCAGCAGCTTTTTGGCAATCGCTCACAAAGTTTTCCACAGGTTCAATAACGTGGTCGCTCGTCAAAACCAACACGGTATGGCGCACATCTGGCTGGGATTTTTCCAAAAACAGCGTCGCACTCATCACCGCGGCGGCAGTGTGGCGCGGGCTCGGCTCGGCAAGAACGTACACGTCAGACAACAATTTTGCGCCGAATTTTTCGTTCACGCCCGCAATCATCTCTGCGCACTGTTTGACACACGAAGCCGTCAAATCTTTTCGCGTTACCACGAGAATTTTGCCCGAAATATCAAGGCTCAACGCCCGAAACAGCGACGACTGCAAAAATGAGCGTCCGCCCGAAAGCGTCATAAACTGCTTTGGATTTTCTGGGCTCGACGCAGGCCACAGCCGCTCTCCGAATCCGCCCGCCAAAATAACAACATCGGTAATCATATTTTTTCTCCGTAAATCATAAAATGCAAAAAAAATAAAGTTTGTCATTCCAATCTTGTTTTCGGTATCTCTTCCGCTCGTTACGCGAAAATCGAAGCGAGCGAATAAAGATTATCGGCTCACGATGAGATAATGACAAATCTATTCACACTATTATTTAAACACAATCGAAATCGAAAGCGGCTCGCTTGAAATCGACGAAAATGACATATTCTTTGCGTAATATCGCCCGCTATCCTCTGTGTTTTTTTCGGGCATTCGCACAAAGCGCGACGACAGCGCAACGCTCAAATCGCGATTCACCGCAATTTCTGCGCCAAGCCCCACGCCCGCATACGGCACGCACCCCGCGTCGTTGTTCGTCGCCATTCCCATTGCGCCCAAGTGAATTCCGTAGGTGTCATAAACGTGGTCAAAATTGCTGTAGAACGCGCCAATCATCACCGTGGTAATCAATTTTACCTGCTCCAGCGTTCCGAGATGATATTTGAACGAAAACGGCACGATAAGTTCCGCCTCAATGTTTCCCCATTCCGGGCACGCCGCATATTTTTGCTCCTCCGCGTCGTAGCCGGGATAGAAGCTGTTGTACACGCCGTAGAGTTCAGGGTGGAACGCAAACACAAGATTGTCAGAAAAATCGTGCGTCAAACCGAGCCAGAACGTCGCTTTGTGGTACCACGGAGCCGCGCGGTCATAGCTGTTGTCGAACGTGCCCATCAATTTGTATTTTACGCCGAATCCCGAATCCGCATTTTTGGAATAATCAATCGCCAGTTCGCCGTTCGGCTGATAATACGCGATGTCGAGCGACCCGCGGAAAATGAACTGATAATTTCCGGCAAGCAATACGCGCAGTTTTTTTTCGCCCGCGCCAAATGCATTGCCGATTTCAAGCCCCGACTCAATAATGCCCTTGCCGCCCGTGTAGCAAAAATCGTAATAATGCCCGCCGATTCCCCAGCCAGACGGCAATCCAATCAAAAATCCGATTTCCTCATCGGTCATATTTTCAGGCCAATCGCGATAATCCGAAATCTGCTGGTCGTAATCCACGCCCAAATACACGCAGGCAAGCGTAGCCGTCGCGCCGATGTTTAAGAAATTGCGGTCGAAGCCGAAAAATCCCTGATATTTCGCGTTTTCTGCGTCAGACCAATACCGCGCGTCAAGATACTGGTCATACTGCGAACTAAACGCCCCAAACGAGGCGTAATTTTGCGCGCTCGAGTGCGGCACCTGAAACGAAGCCGCCTCCGCCCCAAAAAGAGCAGAGAACAGCAAAAAAGCTGATACAGCCGTTTTTTGCAAAAAATGTTTCGTGATTTTCATAAAAACGGATTGTATCAAAATAAGCGCACTATGAACAGCCTTTGAACTGCCTCTTTTTTTTAATCCGCAATTACGCCAATGCAGCGCGGGACGAAAAAGCAAAAAAGAAAAAATCTCGACACGAAAAAAAGAATCTGGTAAAATATCGCTATGATTTTGAAGAATTTTATAGTTTTTGAAGGCATTGACGGCGCAGGCACCACCACACAACTCAACATTCTGCACGAAAAATACGGCACAGCACAAAACGTTTTCTTTTCCGCCGAACCGACCGCAAAAGAAACAGGCGTGTTTTTGCGCCGCGTGTTAAAAGGCGAAATCCCCGCGCGCGCTCAAACCGCAGTGTATCTTTTTGCCGCAGACCGCGACGAGCACATTTTTGGCGCAAACGGCGTTGCCGAGCACACGAAAAACGGAGGCATTGAAATCAGCGACCGCTATTTTTTTTCGAGTCTCGCATATCAGGGGCAAAATTGCGGCTGGGATTTTGTGAAGCACATCAATGCGCATTTTCCGCTGCCCGAATTGCTGTTTTTCTTTGACATCAGCGCAGATGACGCACTGAAGCGGATAGACGCACGCGGTGAAGCAAAAGAGATTTTTGAAAAAAAAGAGTTTCTTGAAAAAACCGTGCAGGCATACAAAAAAATCATTGCAGACTATCAGAATGAATCAGGTATGAAAATCGTGTGCATTGACGCGCTCAAAAGCAAAGAGGAAATCGCGCACATCATCGACGCACAAATACGCGAAATGTATTTTTGTTAGCGTGTCCTTCTAAAATCATTTCGCAAAAAAAATCCGCATCGAATATGACGCGGATTTTTTGTACTTGCCTTTATGTCTCCGAATCAGACACGACAATGACAAAGTTCTTAGTCTTTCGGTGTTTCGCGCCCGAGCAAACGCATTGCTTTGAGCGCCATCGCAGAAGGCTTTTTCTTGCCGTCGGTAGAATCCGCGATTTTTTCAACCGCGCTTTTACATTCCCCGTAGCGTCCTTTTGCCCACATATCAAGCCCCGTACCCTGCGTGGAAACGTCCTTGCTTTCAAGATACACCGTGCAGGCGCGTGCAAAATCGCCGTTGGAATATTTTGCCATTTCTTTGCCGAGCGCGTAGCGAAGCTGCTTGTGCACATCATTTTTGTTGCACTCAATCGCCAACTCTGCAATTTCTTTTGCGCCCGTGTGCCCTTCTTTGAGCAGCGCCGCCGCAACGTTTGCCTTGGTGGTGTCGCCCGATTTTTTGTCGGTAATCACCCCAACCAAATACTCATTGCCCTCGCTCGTGTTCAACAGCGCAATCACAGGATAACACGCATTTTTCACAACCGCTTCTGCGTCATTTTTTGCGCGATACACCAAAAACGGCACCGCCGCTTTGATTTCCTGCTTTTTTACGGTCTCAATCGCCTCCAGACGCACCTTGTAAAATGAATCGCGGATTGCCTGCAAAATGATGTTCTGCGCTTCGCTGTCCTTAAAATACGACAATCCTTTTATCAAATACACCCGCAGATTCGCATCAGACACCGTGCGATACTGCTCGGCAAGGATTTCCACCGACGCACTCTCGCCCATTGCGCCCAATGCTTCCGCCGCGTACATTCGCACATAGCTGTTTTCGTTTTCATCTTCCAGCACATCGCGCAGTTTTGCCCACGTTGAAGTCGCTTTGAGTTTTCCCAGCGCTTTCATCAATTCTTGCCGCCGACCGCTCGACAAATCATCTTTGTCCAGATAATCCGCCAAGAATTGCGCTTCTTCCTCGCCGCCCACATCGCCCAGCGCAGAAAGCGCGCCGTCAATGTAATCTTCGTGCTCATCTTCCATCAGCGACACAAGAGCCGGAGAAGCCGCCGAGCATTTTACCGCCGAAATGTATTTAAACACCGCGTCCACCAGATTTTTCTTCACGTCAAACGGGTCGTTCACCACCGTAACGGCGTAATCCTCAAGACACGGGTCTTTGAGCGCAGTAAAATACACCAGCACCTTTTCTTTGATTGAGTTGCTTTCAGTTGTTTGAAACAAATTGTAGATTTCGTTTACAAAACGCTTATCGTCAGCATTTTTCAGCGTGTCAATTTGGTCGGAGATTTCGCTTTCAAGCCCGTACAAAAACGTATCGCGCACCTTTTGCTCGTAATTGTCCGATTTGCTGTTTTCACGATTCGCCGCATCGTCAATCTCGGCTTTTGTGGGCTGAACAGGCTTTTTGGCAGACGGTACTTTTGCCTGTCCGCCGCGTTTTTTCTGCTCAGTTTCCGTTTTCTCCTCGCTTTGTCCCGAACTTGCCGCCGAAACAGCGTCAACGCCCGTCGTTTGCGCCCACACAGAATGCGCAGAAGAAAGCAAAAGAAAAATTGCAACCGTTTTTTTTACCACATTTTTGGCTGAATGGTTCATATCTCCTCCGATTTGACCGTAATTGATTTATTGGATATTTCCAGCCTTAAACCGCTTCAAGAACGCCGCTTTGAACTCGACAAAATGGTCAGCTTCGATTGCCGCGCGGATTTCATCAATCAAATTATGCAAGAAATACAGGTTATGATACGAAGCAAGCATTGCGCTCAAAATTTCTTGGTCTTTGTACAGATGGCGCAGATACGCGCGCGTGTACGTTCGGCACACCTTGCAGTTGCACTCTTTGTCAATCGGTGAAAAATCGTGCATAAATCGTTCTTGCTTAATCGACAAAAAGCCGTCGTGCGTAAAATACGAGCCGTTTCGTGCATTTCGCGTCGGGAGCACGCAGTCAAACATATCGATTCCGTTTTCCACCGCCTGCAAAATATAATCAGGAGTTCCGATGCCCATCACATATTTTGCCCGCTCCTCCGGCAATCGCGCCGCCGTGTACGCCAAAAGCTCCTCGTACACCTCAGGCGGCTCGCCCACCGAAAGCCCTCCGATTGCAAGCCCGGGCGTTTCCAGCGAAGAGACAAAATCCGCCGACTTATCGCGCAAATCCTTAAAAAAATTGCCCTGCACAATCGGGAACAACATTCCCAAATACCCCGCATCGCGCTTTTTTTGCCACTGCGCTTTTGCACGCTTTGCCCAATCCGTCGTAATCGCGAGCGCCTTTTCTGCGTCTTTGCGCGGCGTATTCCAGCCTGTGCACACATCAAGCTGCATCTGAATATCGCTGTTGAACTTTGTTTGCGTGTCAACCACATTTTCGGGCGTAAAAAGATGACGAGAGCCGTCAATGTGGCTTTGGAACGTTACGCCGTTTTCGTTGATTTTGCGCAATTTTGACAGTGAAAACACCTGAAATCCGCCTGAATCCGTCAAAAAATTGCGCTTCCACTGAGAAAATCCGTGCAATCCGCCCGCTTCTTCAATCAAATCGCTGCCCGGCCGCAAATACAAATGATAAGTATTCGCCAATATAATCTCAAAACCGATTTCTTCAAGGTCGTCTTTAGAAATTGCCTTTACGGTCGCATTCGTGCCGACGGGCATAAAAACAGGCGTTTTCACGTCGCCGTGCGGAAGATGAATAACGCCTGTTCGAGCGCGGCTATTCGCGTCTTTATGAAATTGTGTAAAAAATTCGCTCATAAAAAATCCTTGTTGTTTTTATATTTTCGGCTTTTTCCGCCTTGCAAAAGAGTATAAGGCATTTACGGATTTTGTGCAATTTGTGCAAAAATAGTTGCGAATCGGCAAAAAATAGGGGATAATGGATTTTACGATTCTCATTCTCGTAATAACGCGAGAATGGTATGAATAAAAGGATTAAAAATGACGAATGCAATTTTTTTGGACATCGACGGAACGATTTTGCCCTTTGGAGCATCCGCTGTGCCTGAATCCACCGTGCAGGCAATCAAAAAAGCGCGGGAAAAAGGCAATTTGGTTTTTATCAACACGGGAAGATGCAGAATTGAGGTCGTGGAATCCATTTGTGAAATCGGTTTTGACGGAATCATCTGCTCAAACGCAATGTACATTGAAGAAAACGGCGCGGTGTTGCACGAAGAAAATCTTGAGAGCGCAACAGTGCGCCGCATTTCAGACTTTTTAAGCGAAAAACACATCGGATTTTTTTTGGAAGGACAGCGCGTCGTGTGCGCAAGTCCTCTTTTTTTCCCGCAAATCGTGGAAATTGCGGGGGAATCCGTTTCCGACGCAATGAAAAAGCAATTTCCGTGCGTAAAAGAAAACGCGCTGGTGTTTGACGGCATTTCAAAAGTCAATTTCTTTAACAAAAACAACATCGCAGAGCACGCCCGCGCATTTTTCGGCGATACGCTCCAGATTAACGAATGGTCTTTAATCGGCGACCGCGCGAATATGGGCGAAATGACCAAACCGAACGCAAACAAAGCGAACGGCGTCGATTTTATGCTCGCTCGGCATCATATTGAGCGCGCACATTCGTTTTCGTTCGGCGACACCAACGGCGATTTGGGAATGATACAGCGTTGCGGCACAGGCGTGGCAATGGGAAACGCCGTCCAGTCGCTCAAAGACGCGGCGGATTTTGTGACTGACGATGTGGATAAAGACGGAATCTACAACGCATTTAAGCGATTTGATTTCATTTGATTTTAGATAAAATGGTGGTGCTATTATGAAAATCGTAAAAATTTTGAACAACAACGCAGTTATTTGCACAGACGAAACGGGCGAAGAACACATTGCGATGGGGCGTGGCATTGCGTTTGGCAAAAAAACAGGCGCAGAAATCGACAGCGCAAGCATTGAAAAGGTGTTTGTGCTGCAGAGCGAAGAAAAACGGAATATGTTTCAGGAATTCATCAAAGACATTCCTGCCGACGATATTCTGCTTTCGCAAAAAATTATTTCGCACGCACAACACAACAGCGCAAAACCGTTTGACGACAGCATTTATATCACGCTCACCGACCATCTCAATGCAGCATTGAGCCGCGCCAAAAGCGGTGTTGCAGTAACAAATCCGCTCACGAGCGCAATAAAAAGTTTTTATCCAAAAGAGTTTTCGTTCGGACTTGACGCGATTGAAATCATCAAAAAAGAAACGGGCATTGAGCTTTCGATTGACGAGGCGGCGTTTTTTACCATGCACTTTGTAACCGCAGAACTTGGAGAAAGCACGCCCGAGTTTAACACGGTGCTCACGTTTGTGCAGGACATAGGCGACATCGTAAAAGAAAATCTGGTGAATAAAGTCGATGAAACCGTAACGTCGTGGCAGCGATTTTTAACGCATCTTTCGTTTTTTGCCCAACGCATTATGACAGGCAAAAAGCAAAGCGACAAAGAAGCCCTGCTTTTTGATTCGGTAAAATCCGCGTATCCAAATGCGTATGCGTGCGTGGAAAAAATCGTGGCGCACATCAAAGAAACATACGCTTACGACGTGGGCATCGACGAAAAAACGTATTTGATGATTCACGTCAACCACCTGCAGCTTGAGTTCGGAGCAAAATAATGTGGAGCACTAAAGATTGTATGATGCTGGCGCTCTTTGCGGGCGGAAGTGCGAACATCGCGCGCGTGTACAGCTGTTTTACGCGCGTTCACATTGCACTACTGGACAAAGAAAAGGCAGATAGCCAAAAACTCCTCACCCTCCCCGACGTAAAAAACGTGCTTACCCGCGGCACAGAAATGCAGCTTGTCGTCGGCATTGACGCGCCCCGTTACGCCGCACTGACCGCCAAAACGCTCGGGAAAACCGAAGCGCATTGAAACAAAACAACTTGCTGGTATGACATTGCCGTATTTTTTGGTACGGCAATTTTTTTTCTGCAATGCTCATTAAAACAAGAGGTTTAAGCCCCTTGCTGTCTCCGTTTTTCCTTTCAATAATGGGGTTCAAACGATTTATGTGAACGGCGCATATAACGGCAATGACGCTATTGGCTGGTTAATGCACGATTTCCGCAAGAGCGATGCAGATAAAATGCACTATGCAGAAATAGCAGAGCGCGTTCGTTTTCACAAACAAGAAGATGGGGAGGCAGACACAGTGTGCAGAGCTTTTGAAGAATATGGAAAAGAAAAGGGTGAAGAAGCAAAATTAAACTGGAACTATGCGCTTGTAGAAAAATTGCTTTGAGCAAAATAAACTCTCGCTCAGCGAAATCGCAGACACAGTGGAACTCCCGTTAGAGCAAGTACAACATATAGCAGAAGAGCTAAAGATTTCTAACCCTCCCACTCGCTGATTAGTCGGCAAAGTAGCTTTTTTGTAGATTCTGGCATAGCGTCGAGCTTTTGAATCACAGAAAAATACTTTTTGCACAAATTAAATCCCTCTATCGCGCCAGAATCAGCCTTTGGCGCGAAAGGCTCTTTGCCCGTCACCAAATATTCCACCGTTACGCCCAAAGCCTGCGCTATCTTCACCGCATTTTCAGCTGTCGGCTGGCTCTCATTTTCTCGTAAATAATTATCTATTGTTCTCTTATTTATTTGTGTGTTAAAAGCAAGCTCTTTTACCTTTATGTCTTGATATGTCAATTCGTCTTTAAGATTATCCTTGAAACTCATATAGAATATAATTACTTAAAAATACTCATAATTGAAATATTGTACTTAAAGTTAATACATTTTCACTTCGATACTTAAATATATCCAGTTATCGAAAATTACTTACATCTAGGACTGGTTACATAAGGAGACAATTTTAATGAGCTTAATAAAGAAGTTATTTGTTTCTATTGTGTTTATTACAATAGCTATTCCAGTTTTTGCACAGGACAGTGGATATTTTATTGGCGATGGTGCGAGTGGCAAGCGTGTTCTTGTATACACATCGACGATTGAAAACGGAAAAGATGATGATGCTTGGATTGCACAAAAAGTGAAACGTGATATTATCAGCGATTTCGTGAATTATTCTAATATTGATGTGATTGATTCTGACGAAAAAGCCACAATCTTGAAACTGCAAAAAGACAGCGAAAGTGCATATTACAATGATGTAAACCCGATTGAGTTGGGAAAAGCGATTTCTGCAAAGTCGTATATCAAAATTGTCAGCACAAAGAAAAAGGACACTTTTAGCGTTACGGTAACAGTTACGAATATTGAAACTGGCAAGACCGAAAACAGCTATACGTCAAACTTTTATCCTGAAAATGAGTTTATCACAAAAGTTCACGGAGAAGCGTCGGCTGATTTGCTCGAAAAAATGGGCGTGAAACTCACTACAGCAGGAAAACGCCTTTTGCAGTATGGTTCGTTTACGCAGTCATCTACAGAATCAGCAGAAAATCTTGAAACATACAAAGCCGAGATTGCACGATTGGAAAAAGAACAATCTGAATTGATGAAAAATCGCAATACAGAAGTTGACGCAGAAGCGCAAGCAGCCCGAATTGAAACGCAGAAACAAATGCTTTTGCAGCAGCAGAAAAATGAAGAGGAACGCCTTGCACGTCTTCGCGAAGATGAGAAGCGAAAAGCGGAAGAAGAGAGATTAAGCAAAGAACGCAGTGCAGAATCTCAAAAGAGAATTGTTGAACTGTCAAAGGAGATTGAGGAAAAAGCTGCAAAAATCCGCGAAAAGAAACTTGAGGGAATGACTGTTTTGCAGCAAATCGATGTTATTGAGGGCGAAAAGCAGGTTTTGTTTCAGAATGAGCAGACAATTTCTCAAAACATTGCGGCGTTCAACGCAGAACAAGATAAATTGTGTGAAAAAGAGATTGAAGAACGCAGACAACAGAAGCCAAGACTTTCTGAAATGAATGCTGACGGCTCTTTAAATGACAAAGGACGTGCTATTTTAGAAAGCGACATTGAAGCTATAAATCTGAAATATGCAAAAATAAAGGCGGACAATGAACAGCAGGTAAAAGATTCTGCTGGAAAATTGCAGGAGACTTTGCGTAAAAAGATTATTGATGATATAAATCTTTTGGAAAGCAAGAGTTATACGGCGGATTCTTTGCGGGAAGAAAGCGTATATTTCCGTGTTGGAAACTATAACGGCTCGGCAAAATCTGAAGGCTGGAACTACAATATTTCATTTGTGTTTGCAGGAAAAACGATATATCATTCTGAGGGGGTGCTCTCCTATAAAAATATCACAAGCTTAGATGTACCGAATTACCCTAATGCTTCTGACCCAAAGCGTGAGCAGAAAATAAAAGCATACAATGATTATCAAGAAAGTGTGGAAGTTTATGACAGCTTCTTCCGTATGAATGTGCCGTACATTCGCACTGTTTTGACGTATTCTGTGAAAGCTGATGATGTGAGAAAGGCGTCTCAGTATACAGTCTTTATTGATAAGATTGATTTTATAGATGTTCAAACGGGAAAGATTTTAAAAACTACCACAGATGCAGGAGCAAGTCTGTTTACATATATTCCTAGAACTCTTATAAATTGGAGTCTTGCGAAAAATGAAATTGAAAATGACATAATAATAATAAAATCAAACAATGTTGCTAACTATATTCGCAATTTAAATTCGCTGCCTGAGGAACTCACAATAGTTGGCAATGTATCAAGTGATTGGGAAAATATACGTTCTGCAATTTTGGAAAAAAATCCTATTCTTTCTTTTTCTCTTGTCGGTACGCCTTATGGTTATGACAATATTCTTAAAATTGGTTGTTATGCAGAGATAGAGTGGGCAACTTATGATGGGAGTGACGGAAGATATTTTGATGAATTAGTTAATAATAAATATTATCGCCATAATACCTATGAATTTTTACCAGAGGTTTTACAAGAAAGAATTTTTAGACTATTAAAGAAAAAGAATAAGCAACCTTTTTCACTAGACCTTTCACAAATTGAAGAAATTGAAATTTTAAGAGCTGGTGATTTTTCTGATTTTTATCTGCTTACAGAAATTACTATCCCAAATACAATAACAAAAATAGAAGCAGGAGCATTTTCTAACTGTTGCTGTCTTTCATCAGTTATTTTTTTGGGAACAAAAAAACAGTGGGAAAAGATAGTTGTTAAAGACTCTACTTTGAAAAAAGCTAAGGTAAAGTTTTTGAAGAAACGATAAAGAGTGTTTTATTATGGATAAGGAACTAAAAGAATTTCTTTCTTGGTACATGAAACGAGAAGATGACGAAGCCTTTATAGAACCTAAAGACGCTTATGAACGAGCTTGGACTTGTAGAGATTTTGAGATTTCTCACTTGTGGCAGCGTTCTGTTTTTCTAGCAGTGTTCTTGATTGCAATCGCAGGAGCTTACGGCAATATTTTGATGAGCATGTATTTCCCTGATGAGCAGAATTCCCTTGTTGTTTCATACAAAACTGAGAATAATGACGAGTTTAATGAGCCTGTGAAGAAAATCGAGTACACTGCAAAGGATATTACTTATCAGCAGCAGGGAATTGCGACTGGAGTTTGTTGGCTTGGAATTACTTTTTCACTGTTGTGGGTGATGATGGCGAAAGGCTCTAAATACTGGTTTGAGCGGTATGAGATGACTATTTGGTGTTATGAAAATGAAATGAGTTGTGGTGATAAGATAACGAATTTTCCTCATCATGGAAAATTATCACCTTTAAATCGTGAAAAATATGACGAAAACGTATTTTCTACAAAAGCAGGGCGTTATTCTGTTTCAAAAGTAAATACTACTATTGGGATTATTGGTATTACAGCGTTCAGTTTCCTAGCGATGTTTCATTTTGGCAGGTTTCTGGATTTGCGAATAAATAATCTGAACAATCTGCAATGCGCTTTATTCAGTATTTCACATTGGCTTTTAGCTAGCTCGTTTTTGCTGATGATTCTCCGCTTTTTGTGTGGTTCTGGGCATATTGAAGATGAGGAGGCAAATAGATGAATGACGAAAATGATAAATACTTTTTGTTTTCTGTTGCGGTTGTTTTAGGTCTAGGACTTTCATTTTTAGCAGTATTTTGTGGAGATTATATGATGAAAAAGGCAAATGGGGATATTGTACTGACTATAATAATATCTATTGTATTTGTACTGCTTTGCATTTTAGTTCTTGTTATTTCAAGATATACTAAAGAAAATTCAGGCAATAAAGAATGGTGTAATTATTATATGAATGATAAGGTTTCAAAAGATACAGTACAACTTTATATTGGAAGTGATATAACAGAATTAGAGAATTTTGATTTACCTAAACTAACAACTATTGAGTTTGATTCAACCAAAATAGCGATAAAAAAAGATAACTTTTCTAAATGCAGAAATATCGAAGTTGTAAAATTTTATCAAAGACCTAATGGTGTTGAGAAGAATACATTTTCAAATTGCTCGAACTTAAAGTATGTTTATCTTGTCGGCAATAGCTCTGATTGGAAAGGTTTTGAGATTATAGTTCCAATGGAATGTGAAATAAAATTTCTTTCTCAGAAAGTAATTTCTATTCCTGAACATAAAATATTACAAGGTATGGGGAATGTTATTGTGAACATACAAAATTCTATGTCAGAGAATTCTGCAAAGACAAATACATCAGAAAACAAAGAAGAAAATATCTCTGAATAAAGTTTGTAATTGTTTTATAAACAATTCTATATAAAAAATACATCGTACAGCAAACTTGGTATATTTTTTTAGTGCATTTATGGAGCAAGTAAAAAAGAAATTACGCAATTTAAAACAATACTGCTTCTGGTATTGTACTATACGGAGTGCCACTATTGTACTATAGCAAGATACGCTATTTACTTATACTAGACCTGTTCGGGAAAAAGGGAACTAATGTTGCAAATTATAAATGCCACAAATC
>ERZ842401.2250-NODE-2250-length-26062-cov-4.621448_pt1 | contig 26062 bp, 21 predicted proteins | sample MGYA00521270_ERZ842401 | MGnify/ENA primary metagenome ERZ842401 (study PRJEB31892, sample SAMEA3878208) | bioreactor metagenome | biome: Moose rumen | place: Sweden | collected 2011-10 | study: EMG produced TPA metagenomics assembly of the PRJEB12797 data set... | reverse complement strand
GTCGGAGGTCGGAGGTCGGGGGTCGGAGGTCGGGGGTCGGAGACCAGGGATCGGGGATCGATCCACCATCTTCGATTCACCATCCACGATCCACCATCCACGATCCACCATCTTCGATCCACCATCTTCGATCCACCATCCTCCTTTAGCTTCCCAGCATGATGTTATACACTATGGTAACATCGGCGGCTGTGATGTAGCCGTCGCCGTTCTGGTCGCCGTTCACCAGCGCGCTATCATCATTGTTGAGCAAGTAGTTGTAGATCGCTGTCACGTCGCTGGCAGTCACGCTTCCGTCGCCATTCACGTCGCCGGGAACGGCAGTTGAGGTCTTGCCTATCTCGACATTCTTAGCAAGCGAGCCATTTGCATCAACAACTCCACTATTGGCAACAAACGAACCGCCCACTGGCTTGATAATGCCTATATTATCATTCATGATAAGATCTTGCAAATCAATCATCGCACCAGTACCGCTCATGGTGCAACTTGCCTCCAAATGAGCATTGCCGCTAACTGAGACAACTCCGCCTACGCCTGAGGTGAGGGTACTACCCTGGAGTGCATAATTCACGCCAAATACATGAACTTTCACGTTTTCGGTGAAATTCAGTGTGGATGAACGCAGCTCGACGCCATTGCCACCAGTTCCAAGTGGCGAAGTTAAATACAACTCACCATCGCCGGTGAATGTGGTTGTGCATGAGTTTAGACGCAAACACAAACCATTGCTGCTATAATTATATATGTAGTTGGTGCCAATCAGGTTGATTTTCAGTCCGTGAATATCACTGATTATAATAACATTGTGTGTTGCATCCTCGATGTACACGTTGTTCATCGTGAGCACGTTGGTGGTGGGGTCGTAGCTCATGGTGCCGTCGCCCAGGATGTCGTCGCAGTTGGTGCTGGTCACCGAGTCACCAAGCACAACGAGGTCATACCTCTCCTCGCCCTGAGGAATGGAGTACAGGTCTAGCCCCACGGTATTTAAGTCATTGGTCGCAGTCCTGGCAATTCTCACGTAGGCCTCAGCATTGTTAAAGGCGTGAGGGTAATACATGATCCTGTTAAATTGATTGTTAGCACCATCGAGGATGTAGTCGCTGTTACTGCTGCTGTTACTCAGGTTTCCACCCTCAGCCATGGGCATGATGAGGTTGGTAACATCACTCCACGACTGCGCGCCCTGGATGTCGCTTGTGCTTTTTGCGACCTTCAGCGGCACATAGTCGCTGGCCAAGTTGTCGACCAGCACGCCGCGGCCGTTGCTTTCCTTGCCGCAGTTCCTGAACACGTTGCCGTTCACCTTCTGGGTGGTGAACACCTTGCGGGCGGCATTATAGCCAGTGACGGCATAGAAGTCGCAAGCCGCCTGCATGCTCAGGTGCTCGGGGCAGCTGATGAGCTGCGGGCCGCCGGTGTTGCGCAGGTAGGGATGCGTGTAGTACTCGGTTTTCCCGGCGCTGCTGGTCCAGTTGGGCATCGCGTCCAGGCGCGCGGCAAGCATATTGAGCGGAACGTAGATCATGGTGCGAGGGGTGGATGTGCCCACATAGAGGGCATCGTCTTCCCAAGTCTCATCGTGAGTGTAGATGGCCGAGATGTTGTCGCAGACGAAGAACGCACGGCGACCTATCTTTCGCAACGTCTCAGGCAGAATGATTGTGCCTGAGAGCGCCGCGCAATTTTGGAAGGCACACTCGCCAAGCTGGGTAACACCGTGGCTGGCGAGGAAGCCGATGTTGTTGAGTCTTGTGCAATTCATGAAGGCATAGCGAGGAATCACCTTGCTGGGGAAATCAGTGGCTATTTGCACTGCCTGCACATTAGAGCCGGCGAAGCAGCTGTCGCCCAGTGCCGTGCAGTTGTAGATGCGGGTCCAGCCGTCGTAGCAAATTTGGTTGATGTTCACCTGGCTCAGGCCGGTGGCGTAGGCAGGGCTATACACCAGTTTCGATGTCTGGCCGTCGCTGTTCACGGTGAAGTACTTGCTGTTGCAGTAGATGTCGTAGGCACCGGCCTGCACGCTGGCGGCCTTCGACATCACGCGACTGTTGTTCTCGAACTGCTGCACGTAGCCCACGGGCACATACAGGTTGAAGCCCGAGGGCACATAACCGGTCTCGGTTTCTCCTAATTGCCCCCAGTTGCGGAAGAGTCCGTCGGGGTCGGTGCGGTTGTAGTACAGGTGCTGCAAGTGAGTCATGCCGCTGAGTGCGCGGTGCAGCTTTGTGGTGCTCGAAGGTATCGTCAGCGAGGTGATATTGGTTCCGCTGAAGGCTTGATAGCCTATCTCTTGAAGGCCGTAAGGCAGTTCAATCTGCGAGATGGGTGTATTGTAGAAGCAGCGAATGGGGATGCGCGTAATCTTCGACGACAGGCGCACGCTCGTGAGCGCTGTGCAACCCTCGAACTGGCTGCCCGAACGACGATAGACTTCGGTATCGGACTCGTTTCCTGCGTAACCCGCAATAACGCCGCAGAGCTCTGTAACCGTCTCGGGGATGGTAACGCTTGTGATAGCCGTGTTATTCCTGAAGGCCTGGCGGTTGACGCTGGTCACGGTGTAGGTAGTGCCTTCATAGGTGATGGTCATCGGGATGCTGATGGCTCCGCTCAACTGACTGGTGGGGAAGATGTATCCGCACTCGCCACGCACCACCGAGGCGGTGCCATGCTCCTTGTCGAGGGTGTAGGGCAGTCCACCCACCACCACGTCGTAGGCACCCACTTTCACGTTGCTGAACTCGCGGAAGATGTCGCGGTTGTAATCACCGGCATAGGTCTCGTGGGTCCAGTTCTGGTCCCAGTAGCTGTCGCCGGCTGCCACCCACAGCGTGCAGCTGCTGCGAGGCACATCATACCACAATGCATTAGAGTAGCCAATCGGATTAATGCTATTGATAGCTAAGTTCTTCAGTCCTGAGCATCCATAGAACATACTACTCCCAAAGTCGGGCTCATACGAACTGGGAATGCGAATGTTTTCTATCGCAGTTGAATATTGAAACGCAGTTTGTCCTATGGTCGTAACACCAAAGGGGATATCTATAGTCAGTCCATTGCCCTTCGTCATGCCACTAAATGCATAATAACCAATTTTCAATAAAGTGTGTGGCAGTGCCGGAACCGAGGTGATGCCGGGAGGGCATTTTACAAGAGTGGTCAAATCCTTATTGTAGAGTATGCCGTTTTGCGCGGCATACTTCGTGTTACCCGAAGCTACAGAGAAGCTTGCAAAATTAGAGCAATCATCTAACGAACAAGGATCAAAATTTGTTAAGGTTTCGGGAAATGACATTGAGGTTATCCCGGAGTTTTTAAACACCCGATATTGTATTTCCTTTACCCCCGACCCGAGGGTGAGATTAGTGAGATTTTGACAATCTGTGAAAGCATAATGGTCAAATGTCTCGGCATTGGTGTTCACGGTGGTGAGCGTTGGCACGTTGGCAAACGCTCTCCCGCCTATTCTGCTGCCGGCGGGAGCGTTGGTCCAGGTGAACGACTCCACAGTGCTCTTGTTCATGAACGCGCTGTCGGCCACGGCGGTGATGTTGTAGGTGCGGCCGTCGTCAAGGGTGCCGTTGCTGGGCACGTGTATGGCGCTGCTGCTGTTAGAGCAATCCACGAGCATCATCGCACCCGGGGTGCTGCCGGTAGCCATTTCGGTCACCACATAGTAGCCGTTGTAGCCCGACCGCTGGTAGTCGTAGGCCATGTTGCCCATCTGAATCCAGTAATCCACCTGGTTAGCCACAGTGCTGTTGCCGTGGAAGGCGTTGTAGGCACGATAGGTCGATACAATAAAGGTAATCTGCTTGCCACTGTGGCCCGTTAATGCCGACGCGCTGAACGTGGCGGGCACGCTCTGGCCGGCCATCGCCACCACGATGGGGTTGCCGCTCGAGCCGGCACCGCTCACAATCTGGCTGCCCATGTAGTTGATGGAGCTGGGCAGGCGCAGGTTGGTGAGCGCGGTGCAGTTGGCAAACGCCTGCTGACCCACTCGGGTGCAGCCATAGTTCACATACACGCGCTGCAACGTGGTGTTGCTGGCAAACGCCATCGAGCCGATGCGCGTTTGATACACGGTGCCGTTGTAGGTCACGAAACCGGGTATGGTGATGGTCGTCAGCGACGACGCACTGCTGGTCAAGCCGGTCACCTCGGCCTCGCCATAACTGATGCGGAAATTAAAGTTACCGCTCTCGAACGATTGCGCCCGGGTCACCGTAGTGCCCAGCAGCGCCATCGCCACAATTAGTAAGAATAAAAATTTCTTCATAGTCACTAAATATTAGTTAATAAATTTATTTTTATATTGTAATGTTAAAGTTAATTTAGAGGTTATAGAAGAGAGTCCACTTAAAAAAATAAAAACAACTGATTATTCTGAATTGTCTGATATTTATCTCTCTGATATTCATTTTATTGTATTTGTAGTCTTTGTTTGATTTTCGTCAAAAAGCGACTTTTTAAAGCTGACTCCGAAGAAAAATGCGATAAATGAGAAAGGATGTAGGGGCCAGGCGTGCCTTGTCTGTGCCTTTTTATTAGCCTCTCTAACCACTAACTTCTCACCTCAAAACATCAAGTGTCAGCCACTTCCGAAGCCTGAGTAATCTCATCTGAGTCTTGTGCCTGCGATGCATCGCTCGCTTGAGCGTGCTTATGGTCTTGCTCGTGAGTGTGCTTGTGCTCTTGCTCGGCTATTTTGCGCTCCACCATGCGCTCAAGCTTCTTCTCCACCTGCGAGTCCACATAGGCCTCAAGCTCGAGCAAGTGGTCGAGATAGTCCATCGCATAACGCATGGCAGCATCGTTATATTTTTTCTTTTCGGGCATCAAAAAAAGTGCTAATTTCACAACTGCAAAATTAGCACTCTTACCCATTTGGGTTGTTATCATTTCGTCAAATTAAATTATCATTTCGTTTAAAAAAACAGCATTTACAGGGGGTTACAATCAATTTGTTATGAGTTATAGTCGAAATATTACTTGGCGTTAGCCTCTCTAACCTCTAAACTTCAAGTTTCGGTTACTTCCGAAACTTGAATTTAAAAAGCTGTGTTCCCTTTATCGCTGTGCAGCATATTGCGACGGGGTGATGCCAAAGGTGTTCTTGAAGGCGCGCGTGAAATTGGGGGTGTCGTTATAGGCACACAGTCGCGCCACGTCGGCGACATTGAGCTCGGGATGGTTGTCGAGCAAGTGCCGTGCCCTGCGCATCCTTATCACCTGGATAAATGCCTGGGGAGTGTTGCCAGTGATGGCCGAGAGGCGTTGCCTGAACTGGTAAGGACTCAGGTTAAGGCGTGCCGCCACACTTGCCGCATCAATTTGTCCATCACCAATAAGCTCGTTTACCACATTTACTGTGCTCTCAAGGAAGTCCTTGTCGGCATCGGTTAAAGAGTCGGTCTCAACTTTCTTGGCATTAGTTGCCATTGCAGCATCATAATTGAGATGAAGCTGCCGGTACTGCTCTCGCAGCTCGTCGATGTTGGCACTCAGTTGCTCGTTGATGGCATTCTGCCGCTTGTTGCGCCTTCGCATTATCCACCACACGAGGGCTCCTATCGCCAGCAACAACAGCGCCACCGCCACACCTATAAGAAAAACATTGCGAGTGGTTTTGCGCTGAGCCTCGTTCTCTAGCATGAGCTCATCGTTGGCAAGCTCGGCATGGGCACGGCTCAGGCTCTGGGCAGCCTCACTGCTGTAGATGCTGTCCTTGAGGGCCTTGTAGCGCTCCATCTCGGCCATAGCAGCCTTGGGGTCGCTGTCCTTGAGAGCGTTGTAAAGCCCCAGTCGTGAGTGACTCTCGTTGTAATAGTCCTTGAGCTTGACAAAGATGTGGGCCGCCTCGCGGTAGTATTTCACCGCCTCGGCGGGGCGCTTAGTTTGCAGCATCACACCACCCATCTGGTTCAGGGCGATGCCCAGCGAGGGCAGATTACCGTCGGCACGCAGCTGCGGGATGGCAGCCTCAAGGTTGCTTTGTGCCTCGTCGTAGCGCTTGAGCCACAACAGTGCCGATGCCATGCCCACCTGTCGCATCGCGGCGCTGCTGAGGTCACCCTGACCCATGTTGATGTCGTAGGCTTGCTTGGCATAGTCGTAGGCCTTTTGCTCGTCGCCTAGAGAGTGGTAAATCTCGTTGGCAGTGCCATAAATCACCGCCATGCGAGTGGGGTTATTGGCTTTCTTGGCATTTTCAATAGCTTTCAAAATGTAGCCCTCGGCAACCTTGGGTTGTCGCGCTCCCATGTAGATCTTGGCAAGCGTGTTGAGGCTTGAGCTCATCATGTCGGGGTCGCCACTGCGACGGTCAAGCTCATAGCACGCCTGGGCATGGACGACAGCCTCTTTGTAGTTAGCAAGGCGAATGAAGATAGCCCCCAGCAGGTTCTCGCAGTCGCCCTCCACAATGCGGTTGTTACCCGTTTTGCAATGCGGCAGCGCCTTGAGGCCGTAGTCGCGCGCCAGCTCAAACTGCTGCTGGTCGTAGTACCACTCGGCAGCCCAGTACCACACCTGCTGACGCAGGGTGTCGGGGTGAGTGTTGGCAGTGAAACTGAGTAGTTCATCGGTAAACTTCTCATTGTCAAGTTCCTTAAAAAAGGCATTGGCATTATTAACGTTTTGGTCTCCATCAAAATTCTTGATGAGCTGGTCCACACTAGCGGCAAGAGACGATAAGGCCCACACCAGCATCAATGCCACAAGAATAAATCTAAACGCTTTGTGATTAGTCATTTTATTAAGAATACTGTGATAATTCCTTAGTTTTATTTGGCAAAATTAAGCATTATATTTCATTTTGCCAAATAATAGCCATGCACACTTTGGCACGAAATTTGCAATTATCACAAAAAAACCATAACTTTGTAGCGAGAAAAAATAATATTACAATGGAAACAATTGAATATACCGAAAATGTACAACTCACTGTACCAACTAATGACATCAGTTTTCTTCGCTCCATCGCTAAAAGGATGGGGTGGGTAGTAAAACGCCCCAGAAAAAGTGGTATAGAAAAAGGAATGGAAGACATCCGTAAGGGAAACGTCTTTCATGCTAAAAATTCAGAGGATCTAATAAAGCAAATATTAGGTTGATATGTACGAATTAATCTATACTGGGCAGTTTAAGAAATCATTGAAGAAATGTGCCAAACGTGGACTGAATATTCAAAACCTCATTGAAGTTCTAGACGACGATCAACTTAGACTCATTCTCATCGACACTGGCACTCATTCTGATTTATTCTAAAAAACACAAAACACCATAAAAAAACATGAAAGTAGCGATAGTTGGCGCCAGTGGCGCTGTGGGACAAGAATTTATGCGTGTGCTCGATGAGCAGAATTTTCCTGTTGACGAGCTGGTATTGTTTGGTTCGGCGCGTAGTGCCGGGCGCATCTTCACGTTCCGTGGCAAAGACCATGTGGTGAAGCTGTTGCAGCACAACGACGACTTCAAGGACATCGACATCGCTTTTGTGTCGATGGGTGGCGGTCCGGCACGTGAGTATGCCGAGACCATCACGAAATATGGCTGCATCATGATTGACAATAGTAGTGCGTTTCGCATGGACGACGACGTGCCACTGGTGGTGCCCGAGGTGAACGGCGACGATGCCCTCAACGCACCACGCCGCATAATCGCCAATCCTAACTGCTCTACCATTATCCTTGTGGTGGCACTGAAGCCGCTCGACAATATCTCGCACATCAAGAACGTGCAGGTGGCTACCTATCAGGCTGCCAGCGGCGCAGGACTGCAGGCGATGGACGAACTGGCATTGCAACAGAGCGAGATAGCCCATGGCAAACTCGAGACCACCGTGAAGCACTTCCAGCATCAGCTTGCCTATAACGTAATTCCTCACATCGACATCTTCGCCGACAACGACTATACCAAAGAGGAGATGAAGATGGTGCGCGAGACCTGCAAAATCATGCACAGCGACATCCGCGTGAGCGCCACCTGCGTGCGAGTGCCGGTGATGCGTACTCACAGCGAGGCGGTGTGGATTGAATGTGAGGAGCCTATCTCACCCGAAGAGGCGCGCGCCGCCCTGCAGCTCGCTCCAGGCATCGTGGTGATGGACGAGCCCGCCAGCAACACCTACCCTATGCCCATCACCTGCACGAGGAAAGACCCCGTGTATGTGGGCCGCATACGCATCGACACCAGCAGCGACAACGGCCTCACATTCTGGGTTGTAGGCGACCAAATCAAGAAAGGTGCCGCCCTAAATGCTGTACAGATTGGTCAGTATCTAATCTCCCACCGCGGTTTCTCTAAGAAATAAGCATATTCCGATATTTGGCGTGATGGCGATTGTATTATGCACATGAATTAGCTTTATGAATTGTGCATTATTGAAAGGCTTTCATCTCGAATCCCACTGTCACATTTCGGAAGTTCTGGCTCAGAAAAGATAGCGACTTCAACGTCTCGCTGCTGCTCATACCGCTTATGAAACTCAGCACCACAAGCAAGCGGTCCATATCGAAGGCGATATAGAGCTTCTTGCTGTCGCGGTGGGTATGCGACTTGAGTGGGATGCCATGCCAACGCAGTGTGAGCTGCTCATGCTCAGGGTCGTAGGTATAACTGCCGCCAAACGACAACCCCAGCACTTTCATCGTCCACTCTCCATCCTCGGTGAGTGTCATAGAGTTCCAGCGTTTCTTGATTTTCATCTTCTTATAGACCTTGTCAAGGCTCTTCTTGATTTTGCTCTTGGCGATGGGTTTGCCCAGCTTGCCCATCACCGAAGCTCCATCGGCATGCACATAGGGCTTGTCATACTGCCACACGCCCGCCACCATCTGGCACGCCGCTAAGCGGTTAACCTCCTCCACATTTTCACTAACCACAAAGACTTCTTCGGGGTCAAAAAAGGCTGTGGAATCCACCTCCTGAGCAAAACAGGAGAAGCCAAAAGTCAAAACGAATAATAAAAAGAATTGTCTCATAATGCGCAAAGTTATTACTTTTTTCACAATAACCGACATTTTCTTCGCAAAAAGTTATACCTTTGCACAAAACTGACAACCGCATGAAAAAGGTAAAGATAACAGTGATGCGCATAGCGTGCTATAAAGACTTGATGGAGAAATATGAGAACCCCATTGAGCACGCTTGCGACATGACGCTGGGCAGAACGTTCATCGTCGAGAACTGCCGCCAACCCGAAGGGATGTGCGACAGTGCGTGGGAGACACTGCTCCCCTGGGTTAAGGAACTCGCCAATGGCGGCGGCAACTTCTTCGACGGATGGATGAAAAATCCCCACAGCGCCATGCTCTCCTGCAACGACGGCTTCAGACCGGTCTCTTTCTTGGTCGAGACAATAGAATAATACATCTTTTGAGCAATTTTGAGACTCGGAATAACAAAGCCCGCAAGTAACATTTTTCAACTCATCCACAAACCAAGATAGGAAAGTTCTATAAATTGCTTGAATCTGATTAGGATTGATTGGTGAGCATTTTTTTTGAAAAAGATGCCAGCAATCAACAAAAGAGAACCAAACATAAAAAAGTATTTTTGATACTTATAGAACCACACTATAACAAAAAATTTATTCTATAATTTTAAAGATTTTTAGTAAGATGATTAAATTCTGCGTGCGATTAGTGCAACGTTGGTTGCCCGAACCGTTTATATTCGCCATACTACTCACTTTCGTGGCAGCGTCGGTTGCGATGCCATTGTGTCGGCAGACTCCTATCGAAGTGGTTGAACACTGGGGCGACGGCGTATGGAATTTATTGGAGTTTGCCATGCAGATGGCACTGATTCTTGTGTGCGGGTCAACTTTGGCGGCTGCACCAGTTATCAAGCGAGCCATCGCCGCAATGGCCCGTCTGCCCAAGAGTGCCCCATCGGCAATAGCCCTTGTCACTGTCGTCTCGTCATTAGCCTGCTGGATCAACTGGGGATTTGGCCTTATCGTTGGGGTCGTGTTTGCCAAGGCTATAGCGCGTCAGCGTTCTGATGTCGATTATCGGCTGCTCATCGCGTCGGCCTATAGTGGCTTCGTGGTGTGGCATGCCGGCATGTCGGGATCCATACCCCTCACAATGGCCACTCCTGGCGAGTCACTGGCAATGGCCACTAATGGCGCGCTTACCGACCCCGTGCCACTAGCACAAACCATCTTCGAGTGGCACAATCTGGTTACTGTGCTGTTTGTGATAATTGGCATCACCTTCGCCAACACCTTGATGCACCCCAAGCAAGGTGTCCTCACCATCAACCCCGCTCTCCTTAAAGACGATGATAATGCCGCGGCTGATATTTCCTCCACGACCAAGACACCGGCACAGCGGCTCGAGCACAGCAAATTGCTCTCGTGGCTCGTGGCACTGATGCTCGTGACCTATCTTGTGATTAATCTCGCCATGCGCGACGGCAGTTTAGACCTTGGCGGGGTGATAATGATATTCCTCGCACTGGGTCTCATTCTGCATCCCACACCCGTTGACTATGTGCGAGCCTTCGGGAAAGCGACAACAGGTGCAGCCGGAATCATATTGCAGTTCCCTTTCTATGCCGGCATAATGGGTATCGTTACAGGTGTCGGCGCCAGCGGCGTCAGTTTGGGTGGAGTCATGGCCGATGCCTGCATACAAGTCAGCAACTCTGTCACCTATCCGTTGCTCACCTTCCTTTGTGCCGCGGTGCTCAACTTGTTTGTGCCAAGTGGCGGCGGCCATTGGGCAGTGCAAGCTCCCGTCATGTTTACCGCTGGTGCCAATCTGGGCGTTGACCCGGGCTTGACGGGCATGGCGATTTCATGGGGCGACGCATGGACCAATCTCATACAACCATTCTGGGCACTGCCAGCATTGGCTATCGCCCGCCTCGACGCGAAGGATATTATGGGATACTGCCTCATCGACCTACTCGTCACAGGTGTCATCATCTGTGCAGGCATATTGATTTGGGCAATGTAGAGGAACGTGTTGAACCAGAGATGTCAGCTATTAATTGAACCAAAATTGCTCAAGGACTTGGATGAGTTGCTGGACACTGTGGACGCCTGACTCGCGCCACACGATTTTGCCATGCTTGAAGACTGCCAACGTGGGCACAGCTTGCACACCATATTGCATCGCCAACTGCTGCGCCTTATCGACATCGACCTTTATAATTGTGGCACGGTCGCCAATCTTCTGCTTCAGTTCCTCAAGAATAGGATGCATCATCTTGCATGGTCCACACCAAGTGGCGAAGAAATCAACCAAAACCGGTTTCTCGCCCGATATAAGCTTCTCAAAATTATTCATGACAAAGGAATAAAAAAGTTAAGAGCCTCATCGCTTAACACTTAAAACTTAACATTTATGACTTAATAAAGTGGCTCTGCGGCAGGTCGCGCATGTTGTAGCGGCTTGCCATCGACTCACCGTAGGCTCCTGCCGTGAGGATGGCGACAATGTCGCCGCGACGGGTTATTGGCAACTTCTCGTCGTTGCTGAACACGTCGCTCGACTCGCAGATGGGCCCCACCACATCGTAGGTATCTATCTCCTTAGCTTTCGTGGTGAGATTCACAATCTTGTGATGGGCATGATAGAGAGCGGGACGTATCAGGTCGGTCATGCCGGCATCGAGTATCACAAACTTTTTGATAGAATTCTCCTTGACGAACATCACCCTCGAAATCAACACGCCGCATTGAGCCACAATCGAGCGCCCGAGTTCGAAATGAACCGTCTGACCTTGACGCAGCTTGAGTCTCTGCTTGAAAACGTTAAAGAAGTCATGGAACGGAGCGATGGGGTTCTCCTCGGGATTCTTGTAGTCAACACCCAAACCACCACCAACGTCTATCATCTCGAAATTGACGCCCATTTTCTCGTAATGCTCTACAATTTCATTAATCCTCTCGCAAAGCAGCATGAACGGTTCAATAGAGGTAATCTGTGAACCGATGTGGAAATGCAAGCCTCGCAAGTGGACATTAGACAGATTCCTCGCCATGTCAACCACGTCGTCAAGATTATGGATGTCGATTCCAAACTTGTCGGTAGCAGTCCCGGTAGTGATATACTGGTGAGTATGCGCGTCAATGTCGGGGTTAACCCTGATGGCTATACCGGCAATCTTTCCTTTGCGAGCAGCAATCTCGTTAATTACTGCTATCTCGGGTACACTTTCCACGTTAAAGCAATATATATCATTGTCGATGCCCGTCTCAATCTCCCAATCGGTCTTACCCACCCCTGCGTAGGCCATCCTGATAGGGCTAAATCCTGCCTCAAGAGCCGTCATTATCTCGTTGCCACTCACAAGGTCAGCCCCAATGTCCGTCTTCACGATTTCATTAAGTATCACTGGGTTAGCATTCGCTTTAAGAGCATAGTGAACGACAAACGGATAGCCTGCAATCTCATCTTTGATGACTTGGAGCGTGGAGCGCAGCAGCGATAAGTCATAGCAGTAAAACGGAGTGCGCAGTTCTTTAAATCTGTCAATGGGGAGTTTCATTTCGAAAAATTATTTCTGATGTCTGACTTCTGTTATCTGTTATCTGACTTCTGTTTTGTGTTTCTTGTGATATTTTTGCAAAGTTAAACATAATTCTTCGAAAAACAATTTTTCTCACGATTTTTTGCTAATTTTTTGAATATTTTTCCTACTTTCGTGAGCTAAAACGCAAAACAGACATCAGATTTCAGAGAATATAGCTGACAAGCTGACAAGGAACATGCTGACAAGACAATAGTGGAGAGGTCAGAGGTCCCCGATAAACGAATAACGATATACACTTGCCTCGTTCGCTCGTCAGCTCGTCTGCTTGTCAGCTAAAAAACGATAAACGAAATTCAGATTTAATGACAACACGAGAAGCAATTTTGCAATTTCGCAGCGAGCTGGGGGCATATTACGACAGCCGCGAGCTCGAGGGCATGACCCGAGTAATCTTTGAGGACGTGCTGCTGTGGCAGCCCATCGACATCGTGATGCGCGAGAACGAGCAGTTGCCGGAGTTCTTCGACTGCCGCCTCGCCAGCATCATCGCGCGGCTCAAGCGTCACGAGCCCTTGCAGTACATCTTGGGCAAGGCACGCTTTCATGGCCACAGTTTCGCCGTCACGCCCGCAGTGCTCATCCCCCGCCCCGAGACCGAGCAGCTGGTTGACATGATAGTTGACGAGAACCCCGGCAGCGACCTCGAGGTGCTCGACATAGGCACTGGCAGCGGATGCATCGCCATCTCACTGGCAAGGGCTATGAAGTTTGCCCAAGTCACCGCCACCGACGTCAGCCCCGCGGCACTCGAAGTGGCACAGCAAAACGCCACTGCCCTCAAGACCCACATGAAATGCGTTGAGCAGGACATCCTCACCTGCCGCGCGCCTAGCCAGGCGTGGGACATCATCGTGAGCAACCCGCCCTACATCACCGAGCAGGAAAAGGCAGCAATGGAGCGCAATGTGCTTTACTACGAGCCTGCAGTCGCGCTATTTGTCCCCGATTACGACCCAATGCTCTTCTACCGCCCTATCGCCACCTACGCTAGCCGGGCATTGAAGAACGGCGGCCGCCTCTACCTGGAAATCAACCGAGCTATGGGCAATCTCGTGTGTGACACCTTGAAAAAGGCTGGACTGAGCGACATCCAGGTTCACAACGACTTCAACGGCAACGTCCGCTTCGTTACCGCCATCAAGAGTTCTAGAGAATAAAGCTTACAAGCTGACAAGCTAACAAGTAAACAAGACAATGGTATAAAGCGTTAAGAGTTAAGTGGTGAAAGGACCAAGGTCCAAAGACAAAGTACCAAGTACAAACGATAAACGAACAACGACAAACACTTGTCTAGTCAGCTCGTCAGCTTGTTAGCTCGTCAGCTAAAAACAAATAACGATAAACGATTTTAACATGAAAAAATTATCATTCTTAGCAATTGCACTATTAGCAATTATGGTTGCTGGCTGCAAAACCGATGGCACATCAAGTGCTTCAAACGCCAGCGACTCAACATCAACTTCAGTATCAGTGTCAGCCGACACAACAGCCCTTTCACAGGCGGCACAAGACGAGCATGCAGATGCCGACGCAACCTACACCTACGATGCCAAGGCCAACACCATGATAATTGTCAAAAAGGTGGAGCTCCCCGACGACCAGCCCGAGGAGGACTATGCCGAAGCGCTCGTGGAGCATGAGGTGCCAGAGTTCATAGCACAGTTCAAAAACAGCACCAAGCCAGGCGACCTTACCATCAAGCAGAAAGGCGCCACCATAACAGTGAAATACGTCAACAAAGCCACCGACGAAGAAATCACCTCATTCGACATCACCCCCGAGGATTTGAAATAAACGACAAACACAACAAGCTCGCAACGCTACTAGTATAAAAAACAACTAACACAACAAGATCGCAACGCTACTGGTATAAAAAACAACAAACCACAACAAGATCGCAACGCTACTGGTATAAAAAACAACAAACACAACAAGTTAACAACAAAAACAACAAATTATTTGACACATGGGGGGCGACTAAGACAAGTCGAAGACTTGGCGTTGTGCGAAACACATTGTGCGTTTCAGCTCGGAGAGCTGGGACGCACTGTGTGTTTGTCGAAGTCCAATGGCTGCACGTCGGTAGATGTGCAGTGGTGGTCGCATCTTGACTACTGCACATCTGCCGAAGTGCATCATTAGATACAGCCACTTGTCACACAATGACACCCACCGCTGAGAGCAGTGTGCGGCACAATGTGTTTCGCACATCATCAAGTCTTCGACTTGTATTAACAAGCGCACACTTTTGTTGTTAATGTTGTTAAGATGTTGTGATAGTTGTTTGATATAACTGAGTCGTTGTTTGATATACCCGCGGCGAGGCGTGAAAAACCAACACCAAGCTTGCTTGGACATTGCCGCAGCCCTTGTATTCAACCTTGTTTTAGATTTTCGTAATGCCGCCTAATTTCTCAAAAAAATGAGGTCTTAAGTTAAAATAGTGTTTAATTTAACATTTATAACTCAAATATATAATTAATTAACGTGCAAATTGAGTGGCGGTAAATATCAAAATGATAATTTTGCATCAAAAAATTAAAACTACATAAACAACACACACATTATTATGAGTGAATCAGTCAACATTCGCGAATTGAATGAGATTATAGCTACAAAGAGCAATTTTGTGAGCGCAATCACGCAAGGCATGAACCAAACCATCGTGGGGCAGAAGCATCTAGTAGATTCTCTGCTGATAGCTCTGCTCGCCAACGGCCACGTGCTGCTCGAGGGCGTGCCAGGCCTTGCCAAGACATTGGCAATCAAGACGCTGTCGCAACTGATAGATGCCAAATACAGCCGCATCCAGTTCACCCCCGACTTGCTGCCAGCCGATGTGATAGGCACTATGGTCTATAGCATCCAAAAGGAGAAATTTGAGGTGAAACGTGGCCCAGTGTTTGCCAACTTCATCCTTGCCGACGAGATAAACCGCGCGCCAGCCAAGGTGCAGAGCGCGCTGCTCGAAGCCATGCAGGAGCGCCAGGTGACCATTGGCGAGAACACCTTCGCCCTCGACGACCCGTTCCTGGTGATGGCGACCCAGAACCCCATCGAGCAAGAAGGCACCTATCCCCTACCCGAGGCGCAGGTTGACCGTTTCTTGATGAAGGTGGTGATTGGCTACCCCAACCGCCAAGAGGAAAAAGATATCATCAGGATGAACATCGACAACACAAAAATTGATGTCAAACCTATCATCACTCCCGCCGACATCGTTGACGTGCGCAACGTGGTGAGCCAAATCTATATCGACGAGAAGATAGAACGCTACATTGTAGATATCGTGTTTGCCTCCCGTTTCCCCGAGGACTATGCCCTGAGCGACCTCAAGAGCATCATCTCGTTTGGCGCTTCGCCACGTGCCTCCATCAGCATGGCACTGGCAGCAAGAGCCTATGCCTTCCTGCGTGGTCGCGGCTACGTGATTCCCGAGGACGTGCGCGCCGTGTGCCACGACGTGATGCGCCATCGCCTGGGTCTCACCTACGAGGCCGAGGCCAACAACATAGGCGCCGACGAGATAATCAGCAACATCCTCGACAAGATTGCGGTGCCATAAACAATGCACAATGCAAAATGCTGCTCTAAACACTAAACACTAACCTCTAAACCTCAAGTTTCTAACATGTTAGAAACTTGAATAAAAGTAGATGGAACGAAGTGATTTGCTAAAAAAAGTTCGCAAGATTGAGATTAAGGCGAAAGGGCTGTCTCACAACATATTTGCTGGAGAATATCACTCGGCTTTCAAAGGTCGAGGAATGACGTTCAGCGAGGTGCGTGAGTATCAGTATGGCGATGACGTGCGCGACATCGACTGGAACGTCACCGCACGACAGAACAGGCCCTACGTCAAGGTCTATGAGGAGGAACGCGAACTCACCGTTATGCTCGTGGTAGATGTGAGCGGCAGCAAGGACTTTGGCGCTCTGGGCGAGATGAAGCGCGACATGATGACTGAGATTGCCGCCACCATCGCATTCTCGGCCATCGAGAACAACGACAAAGTGGGACTGCTGCTCTTCAGCGACAAAATCGAGAATTTCATCCCCCCCAAGAAAGGCAAGAAGCACATACTGCTTATCATTAGCCAACTGCTCAACTACCAAGCCGAGAGCAAAGGCACCGACATCAACATGGCATTGGAATACATGACCAGCGCCCTGAAAAAGCGATGCACAGCATTCGTCATCAGCGACTTCCTAGATGAGAAAGACTATTACAAGAGCCTCTCGATTGCCAACCACAAGCACGACGTGATTGCCGTGCAGGTCTATGACAAGCGCGAGGCACAACTGCCAAACGTGGGACTGATGAAGGTGGCCGACGCCGAGACGGGCGCCGAGCGATGGGTAGATACCAGCAGCCGACGCGTGCGGCAGGCCTACGACCGATGGTGGTATGAACGCCAGCAGGCGATGACCGACATCATGCAGCGCAGCAATGTTGATGTGGCGCAAGTGGCGACCGACGAAGACTACGCCAAAACGCTGATGGCACTCTTCAAGCGACGAGGATAGGTTTTCAGTATTATGTTTTCTCTCAAAGCACAATTACCTAGTAAACTTTTCTACTACTCCACTACTCTACTATTTTCAAGATTTCAATGACACGAAAATTAACATATCGCATTCTGCTACTGGCTTTGTTCTGCTTGCCGGCGATGAAATCACAAGCCGGCAACACCATCATCAGCATCAAGCTAGACTCTGCAAAGGTGATGATGGGGAAAACCGTAAAACTCTATGTCAACATCGTGCAGGACGAAGCATTGACAGGCATTATTCTTGATATCGACAAAGACACGCTGGGAGGTATCGATATTGTGAAACGCGATAAGATACATACCAAAAGCATTGACAACAACCGCGAGGAGATGACACAGACCATCACTCTGCAACCCTTTGAGCCAGGAGAATATGACCTGCCCCCAATCAAATATTTTGTGGATGGCGACACTCTGGTGAGCAACAGAGAACATCTGGTGGTTGAAGCCATTAACGTGAATGCCGATGGCGAGATAAAAGACTACAAAACCATAGTGGGAGTGCCGTTTAAGATTGTTGACTACATTCCCAATGTGGTGACCAACTACTGGTGGGCGTGGCTCTTAGGGCTCGCAATGCTGGCTTTTCTTATCTTTGCCTACTTTAAGTGGTTCAAGAAGGGCATCAACCCTTTCAAGCCCGAGAAGAAACGTCTGCCACCCTACGAGGAGGCTATCATAGCACTTAACGACCTCAAGAGCCGCCAACTGTGGCAGAACGGACAGCACAAAGAATACTACTCCCGCCTCACCGACATCCTGCGTGTGTATATCTCCCGACGCTTCGGCATTAATGCCGTGGAGATGACCACAAGCGAAATAATGGAGCAAATCAAGCACAACGAAGAAGCACTGCAAGTGAAAGACCAGCTCAGCGAAGTACTCGAGATTGCCGACTATGTGAAGTTTGCCAAGATGCAGACCCTTGCCAACGAAAACGAGGTAGCATTCCAGCGCACTCTGAACTTCGTGGAGCAAACCAAGCCCCTTCCAGCTGAAGAAGACAAAAAAGATGACGATAACGATGGCAACAGCAATGCCCCAGGAAAGGAGGAGGAAGTGCAATGATAGGAAATTTGCAGTTTTTGCACCCCAAGTTGCTGTGGCTGTTGCTGCTGATTATCCCTCTCACGGTGTGGTATGTGCTCAAGAGCAGCAAGAGCGACCCCACCCTGAAACTCCCCACCACGAGCGCATTCAGCAATATTGGCACAAGCTGGAAAGTGTGGATGCGGCACCTGCTGTTTGCCCTCAAGATGCTGGCACTGGCATGCCTGGTGGTGATATTGTGCCGACCGCTCTCCAGCAACACTTGGTCGCAGAACAACGTTGACGGCACCGACATCATCCTTGCCATCGACGTGAGCACAAGTATGCTCGCCAAGGACTTCACTCCCGACCGCTTAGGTGCCGCCAAGGAAGTGGCTAGTGACTTTGTGAGCGAACGCACCAGCGACAATATCGGTCTTGTGGTATTTGCCGGAGAGGCATTCACGTTAGTGCCCATGACCACCGACAATCCTATCCTTGTCAACAGCATCAACGACCTTGCGATATGCATGAACTTCGCCCTTGAAGATGGCACTGCCGTGGGCGATGGCATCTCCACTGCCACCAATCGCCTTCTAAAGGGTACTGCCAAGTCAAAAAGCATAATCCTGCTCACCGACGGCAGCAACAACACTGGCACAGCATCACCTTTAACTGCCGCCGAAACAGCTCGCAGTAAAGGCATAAAAATATACACCATTGGCGTTGGCACCGAAGGCACAGCTCCATTTCCCATGATAGATTTCTCAGGCAATATTGTGGGCTATGAGAATATGAAAGTGGAAATTGACGAGGGCACACTTAAAGAGATTGCCCGAATCACAGGAGGCAAATACTTCAGAGCAACCAGCAAAAACGTACTGAAGAACATCTTCGCCGAAATCAACAAACTCGAGAAGTCACACATCTCTGTAGATCGTCACAGCAACATTGACGACGCCTACCAGCCCTGGGCACTGGCATTGCTCATCATCCTCACTATATGCGCAATCATCAGATATGCGGTTCTAAGGACTATTCCATAATTTTCTTACAACACAAAAAAACAACTATAATAATGTTCAGTTTCGCAAATCCTGAGTATCTTTACCTGCTCTTCATGCTACCGGCTGTTGTGGGAATGTTCATGCTCGACAGGTGGGCAAGAAGGCGCAAGTTGGCAAAGTTTGGCAAGGAGGAGTTGCTGCAAGAACTCATGCCCGACATCTCTAGCCGCAAACCCGTGGTGAGGCTGGTCATCATCCTGCTGCTGCTGGCAACGGTGATTGTGATGCTGGCGCGTCCACGGGCAGGGGCTATGGAGAAAGTGCAAGGGCAGGTCAATGGCATTGAGGTGGTAATTGCCATGGATGTGTCAAACTCGATGAACGCCAGCAGCACGTCGAGCAAGAGCGGCATCTCGCGACTGCAACGCTCTAAAATGGTGATGGAAAAACTTATCGACCGCTTGCAAAACGACAAAGTGGGACTTGTGGTCTTTGCCGGAAAAGCTTTGATGCAGATGCCTATGACCATCGACGGCACCAGCGCTAAAATGTTTCTTAACAACATCAGCACCGATATAATACCACTTCAGGGCACTAATATCACTGCCGCCATCAACTTAGCGATGCACTCCTTCTCGCAAGACGAGAAAGTGTCGCGGACAATAATTCTCATCACCGATGCCGAGAACTTTGAGGGTGATGCCAAGGAAGCCGCCGAAAATGCACATAAGAAAGACATACAAGTCAATGTGATAGGCATTGGCGGGCATGATGTACCCATCCCAACCGATGACGGACAAGGATGGATGCTCGATGACTATGGCGAGATAGCCATGACCAGTTTCAACGAAAACCAAGCCAAAGAAATCGCCAAGGCGGGAGGAGGAATTATGGTCAAGGGCGATGCCACCGATGCCGTGAAAGTCCTCGACGAGTCACTAAAGAAACTCGCGGCTAACAACAAGTCGCAATTCACCTACAGCCGTGAAGGGGAACAATTCCCCATTTTCGCTTGGATTGCTCTTGCACTGCTCATCGCCAGCGTGCTACTGCTAAACAATAAAAACAAGTGGCTCGCCAAGAAGAGCTTCTTCGAACGTAAAGCAAAAAACAACAATGAAGAATAATATCATCATTCCATTGATTATCACCACAGTAGCAAGCACACTGATGTGCCTGCTACCTGGATGTGGAAAGAAAGACAAGTACACCCCGGTCATCGAGAACAAAGAAGAGCGACAGCTCATTAAAGACGGCAACAAACTTTTTGAAGAGGGAAACTACCGCGATGCTGAGATAAAGTACAAAAAAGCGACACACAAAAATCCCAATTCGGCAACGGCCTATTATAATCAGGCTGTAGCACTTATCAAGCAATTTAAGTCAACCGACAATGACTCTGTGAAAAAAGAGATGATGGACAGCGCCTTCAACTATCTACAAAGAGTGCCAGGCTTGACAAAAGACTCCACGCTCATCGCAATGGCTTACCATAACTTGGGAAATCTAAACTATGAGAGCGGTGATTTTAATGAAGCCATCACTACTTACAAGCTGTCGCTACGCCACAACCCCGGCGATGACGACACACGATACAACTTGAGAATGGCTCAATTAAAGCTGCAAGAACAACAAAAACAACAAAAAGAGGACAAACAAAATCAAGAAAACCAAGACAAGGATAAGCAAAACCAAGACTCGGGGTCAGGGCAAGACGAGCAGAACAAAGACCAGAATAAACAGAAGCAAGATAACGGTTCTGGACAAGATAATCAAAACCAAGGCAACCAAAAACAGAACCAAGACAAAGGGCAAGAAAAAAATGCAGAGAAAAAGCAACAGTCTTCCAGCCAGCAAGAAAATGGTAGCAACCTTGATGAACGAAACATTCAACAGATACTAAAGGCAGCACAAGACAAGGAAGATGCTGTGCAAGGAAAGATTTACAAGGCTAATCGAACCCAAGAACAACGTGAGCGGCAGTCAACACGGAATAAATGGTGATAACCCACTTCCATACAACAATATAGACAAACTCAACACTTTGCAATGATTAATAAACGACACATAATTTCACTGGCTTTACTGTTGACGACGCTTGTGGCAAGTGCTGTCACGTTTCGAGTGCAAGCACCGTCAAGAGTAGAGGCAGGTGGAAAATTCAGGATAGAATATGTACTTGATGGAGCCGAGGGCAGCAATCCCTCTTTTCCGCACCTCGACGGCGCCAACCTCCTCTACGGTCCATCAATATCTACCAGCATGAGCATGACCTCGGTCAATGGCAAGACCACAACCAGCTATTCGCAAGTGTTCACAATGCTCTACGAGGCTGAGACACCAGGCAAGTACACTTTGGCTCCCGCCAGCATCACTGCCGACGGCAAGCGGCTCAGCACGCGAGCCACCACTATCGAAATAGTACCATCGAGTGGCAACAGCAACTCGTCGCCACAATATCCGTCGACACCACAGCCGTCTTACCCCAGCAGCGGTCCCGACTATACCGACCCAATGAATCAAACCGCCGGCAATAACGTGGAAGCCAACGACTTCTTCGTGAAAATCACGCTGTCAAAGGATGTTGTCTATGAGCAACAAGCAGTAGTGTGCCTCATCAAGCTTTTCACACGATATAGTGTGTCGAAGTTCCATTGCACTCTGCAACCCACATTCAACGGCTTCCTTATCGAAGAACTGCCGGTAGATAACAGCATGCCACAGGTCGAGACCGTCAACGGCAAACAATACTACACCGCCGTGCTCAAGAAGTGCATCCTCTACCCGCAGCAGTCGGGGAAACTCACAATCTCCTCGGGAAACTACGATGCACAACTTGTGCAATATGACGTATATAGCACTCCCATGGGACAGATTTCCCAACCCACGCCCATCGACATTCAGGTGAAGAGCAACACGGCAAGTGTCAACATCAAGCCTCTGCCAGAGCCCAAACCAGCCAACTTCAGCGGTGCCGTGGGAGAGTTCTCTGCCACATCGAAGGTCGAGCCACGCAACATAAAAACCTTCTCCCCAGCCACCTACAGCATCACCGTGAGTGGCACCGGCAACCTCAAGTATATCCAGAACCCTGTTGTGGCGATGCCTAAGGAGTTTGAAACCTACGACACCCAGAGCAGCATTGACTTAAGCCCCGACGGCGACAACATGAGCGGAAATGTGACTTTTGAATATCCATTCATTCCGCAGCACGTTGGGGACTTTGAAATCCCCGACACCTATTTTGTCTTTTTCAACACCTCAACCGAGCAATACGACAGCATAAAGGTCAATGGCAGCAAACTAAACGTCGAGAAAGGCGAAGGGAAGCCCTCCGACCTGCGCGACATGGACATACATCCTATCAATACCGACAAGATAACGCTGAACAAAAACCAAAGCTTCTTCATCACCAAGTGGTGGTACTGGCTCATCTTCGCCGCTACCGCACTGCTCACGCTTGCCGGTTTAGCGGTCTATCGCAAGATAGAGAAGACCCATGCCAACACCTCACTCATGCGCACGCGTCGTGCCAGCAAAGTGGCGCAGCGACGGCTCAAGAAAGCTCAAGAGTGCCTCAACAATCACGACAGCAATGGGTTCTACACCGAGACGCTCACCGCCCTGTGGGGCTACCTCAGCGACAAGCTCACCATCCCCGTCTCAGAACTTAGCAAGGACAACATTGCCACTGAAATGGAGCAATTCGGCTTCCCACAACAGCACATCGACGACACTCTCGCTATGCTCGAGAACTGCGAGTTTGCGCAATATGCCCCCTCGCTCGACGACGGCGATATGCCTGCTGTCTATGACAAGTGCGCACAGCTTATCGACCAACTAGAAAAAACAAAACGCAGTAATACTCCCACCAAATGAAACATCGACTAATCATATTCCTGTCGCTAATGCTCGTGGCAATGGCCGCAATGGCAAGTGGCATCGACTACATTGAACAGGGCAACAAAGCTTACGAGCAAAAGCAGTTTAAGAAATCTGTAGAGATGTATGAGCGAGCTTTGCGCGATGGAGAGGCCCCTAAACTGCGGTATAATCTTGGCAACGCCTATTATCGTCTTAACGACCGCGCTCATGCTATTCTCAACTATGAACGGGCACTCAAGCTCGACCCAGGGTACAGCGACGCACGCTTCAACCTCAAGTTTGTAAACGAGAAGGCTAAAATTAACGAGACCACCGGCTCGAACTACTTCTCTAACAAACTCTCGGGATGGGTAAGTCACCTCTCGAGCAACAGCTGGGCACTGATTTCCTTAGTGCTCTTCGTGCTCATGCTCGCCAGCATAGCCTGCTACCGCATCGCCGGCTCTGTAGTAATGCAAAAGATGGGGTTTTTCGGTGCTATAGTGCTGGGAATTATGGTGTTGCTGGCACTAGCAAGCACCTATTATATGTATCATCACACCACCAAGACAATCTACGCCATAGTGATGACTGACAAGGCTCCAGCCAACAAGTCGCCTCGCAATGGTGACAAAGAGGAGTTCAAGCTCCCTAGCGGCACAAAAGTGGAAATTGTGGACTCTATCGACAACAGAAACTCCAGTGGCAGCGTGTGGTACATGATAGAGACCAACAACAAAACCGGCTGGATGAAAAAAACCGATTTAGAGAGAATATAGTAATAGTTTATAGTTTATAGTAAATGTAATATAGTGACGAGATTAAACACTAAACACTAAACACTAAACTCTAAACACTAAACACTAAACTCTAACCTCATTATGGAAGCTCTACAGCAATTTGACGCGAGCATTTTCACCACCATCAACGGTTGGCACGCGCTATATTTCGACAACTTCATGGCGCTGGTTACGGTAGTAGCCACTTGGCTGCCGATGATACTGATGCTGCTCTTGATGATATATAAGAAAAAAGGATGGCGAAAAATGCTGGCGGTATTGCTGGCGGTGGCAGTGGTGATTCTTATCGCCGACCAGGTGTCTGCAAGCATCATCAAGCCAGCGGTGGCAAGACTACGGCCGTCACGCAACCCCGACCTGCAAGCAACCGTACACCTCGTGAACGGTTACAATGGCGGAAAATTCGGCTTCGTCTCAAGCCACGCCGCCAACTGCTTTGGAATAGCGATGTTCCTCGCCTTCCTGTTCAAAAACCGCACCTTCACATGGTTTATGATAGCATGGGCCTCGCTCATGTGCTACAGCCGCATCTACCTGGGCGTGCATTACCCAGGAGATATCGTGTGCGGAGCGATTCTTGGAGTCGCCACAGCGGCACTGGTATATTATCTCATTAAACAAACGAAAAAGAAATACCCTCTCTGGTTTGACATCTCATTCACTCCAGGCGAGACAAAGCAAATGATTTATGCGCTATTGGTCAACGTCGTTCTCCTTGCTTTATTAGCACTAATCATGACACTATTTATCGATAACAACGAATTTATTTACAATATATTAGGGCTTTTCAAACGATAATCGAAATGTGCTCCGCACAGTTTAGAGGTTAGAGTTTAGTGTTTAGAGTGACCGATCCCCTAAAAACGATATACACTTGCCTCGTTTGCTAGTTAGCTAAAACAAAAAACATGGAATCTTCACTTGTGGGTGGGGATTCCATGTCGTTTTACTGGCAGTTCCAGTTGTCTAGACTTGTTCTTTGAGCTTTTGCTTGTCGAGGATGTCGAGTGCCATGTCGAGGATAGTGGGGTCGTCGAGAACAACGATGCCTCCGTCGGGGCCTGGCTCAACGTGGACTCCCATGTGTATGCCGAAGTCATAGTTTGACCCGCCAAAGTAGTTTCTCACTGTTTGAACACTAAGGTTCAATTTCTCGGCAATCTCGTGGGTAGAGCCTTCGGGCAGGCTAGCCTTGATGCGGCGAAGCTCATTGAAAGTAATGGTCTTTGGCATGATGATATTGGTTTTTATGATTTAGAAAAAAACTAGTGTTAATTAGAAATTTGCTATAAAGGTAGTGATTATTTTTTAATGAAAAAAAGAAAAATACTTTTTTTTCGAAAAAAGTTATGGATTATCAGGGAGCGGACTGCTCTCACTAATAGCTAATCGCGCCAAAGCGCAACTAATCTCTAATCGCGCGAAGCGCATTCTCTTGTCATCTTGGCTGCTGCACGCCTTTCATTGACAGGGCAATGCGCTTGCGCTCGAGGTCAATGCTCTCCACGCGCACTCTCACGTGCTGGTTCAGTTTTACTGCCTTGGCAGGACTCTCTACTCGCTTATCGCTGAGTTGGGACACATGCACCAAACCTTCTTTGTGAACGCCGATATCCACAAAAGCCCCAAACTGGGTGATGTTGGTGATAATTCCCGGCAGTTCCATTCCCGGCTTGAGGTCGGTGATTTCGTGTACGCTCTCGTCAAACTCCATCGCTTTGACCTCGCTGCGTGGGTCGCGGCCCGGCTTCTCCAGCTCTTTCATGATGTCAATCAACGTCAACTCGCCCACGTCGTGCGAGACGTATCGCTTGATGTCAATGAGGTTGCGTTTCTCTTTGTCCTTGATAAGCTCTGCTACAGTGCAGTTGCAGTCGCGAGCCATCTTTGTCACAAGGGCGTAACGCTCGGGGTGCACAGCGCTGTTGTCGAGGGGGTTGTCGCTCTCGGGCACTCGCAGGAAGCCCGCCGCCTGAGTGAAGGTCTTGGGACCGAGTTTCGGAACTTTGAGCAACTCATCACGCGAATGGAAATCGCCATTCTCGGCACGGTAGTTCACGATGTTCTGAGCCAAAGTGGGACCAAGTCCCGACACGTATGTGAGCAGCTCCTTGCTGGCGGTGTTGAGGTTCACGCCCACGCTGTTGACACAACTCTCCACCGTCTCGTCGAGCCTGTCCTTCAGCAGCGTCTGGTCCACGTCGTGCTGGTACTGCCCCACCCCCAGGGATTTGGGGTCTATCTTC
>ERZ842401.2249-NODE-2249-length-26071-cov-5.873117_pt1 | contig 26071 bp, 22 predicted proteins | sample MGYA00521270_ERZ842401 | MGnify/ENA primary metagenome ERZ842401 (study PRJEB31892, sample SAMEA3878208) | bioreactor metagenome | biome: Moose rumen | place: Sweden | collected 2011-10 | study: EMG produced TPA metagenomics assembly of the PRJEB12797 data set... | reverse complement strand
AATAACACCTTCAAAAGAACGCGAAATACTTTATAAACTGCCTGCACTTGCATAAAAGCAAAGGGGGGGTGGCGCCAGCCTGGCAAGTGCGAAGTTTGAATTATTAACAGTTCCTTAGCTACTTGTTTGAATCTGTCTATATAAATCGTTGCCAATAAATAATATAATGCCAAGCAACATAAATGCAAATACTACGAGATTAGCTGTTGTAAGTGATGACGAGGCTCCCCACAAAAATCTTGTATAAGTTACCAGTGTTATGCCTTGCATTAGGATTGCCGCGCACAGGCGCTTAAATCCAAACATTCCGTATACAAAGGCGAATATTTCCGCAACATAGCCATATCTTTCATGCATACACGGTAGGCAGTATACTACAAGGTGACCCACAAATACAACAAGGGTCAGATAGAATAGCTTATCATCCTTGAATTTCCTGTTATATAGATAATAAGCCATAATGGCAAGGAGCATAAGTGTGACAAATTCTCCGCAGCTTATAATAAGCTGTCTTATATCCTTGTCCAAATCAGCATAGATTATGGTATAGATATTGGGATAATTCATCGTAAGCCTTGAAAACATTGATACCTGATTACTATATATTCCAAGCAGTGAGGCAAAGCTTCTTCCGACAGGCTCAAGTACTATATTTCCACCAACCGCGGCAAAATCCGTACTCCAGGATACATTTCCTGTATCAGCAAGTGATGCAAGGCTTACCGTAACGCTTTGCGGAATCGTCATTCCTGCTATAGCAGCAGGTACAAGTACAAGGACATACATTAATGGCACGCACAGTGCATAACGAATTTTCGTTTTATTTTTGAGGAAAGCAATTATAAGGACAGGAGCAAAAAACAATGTCTGCTGCTTCCAACAAAAAGCTATAGCAAAATACAGCCAGGTTCTAAAATCTCTTTTTTTGATAAGAGACAGAAAGCTAAGGAATATAAAGGCTGTATAAATCGCATCGTTTTGCGCCCATGCCGCAGAATTAAGTAGCATTGTAGGGATTACCAGGATAACTCCCATTGAGAGCATAGACTTATGGCAATCGCCTGTCATTTCATATATTATTCTAAAAACCGTTATAGCTATGACTATGTCAAAAAAGCAATCGGATATTTTTATAAGATAAAGGTCACTTGCCTCGCCATTACTAAAGAGATTCAAAAATACGAGAAGATATTGATACAGGCAGTTATAATCAAAGGTTGACAGATGGTCTGTGCCTGAGGGTTCAACTCCTATATAAGGGATCCCCGCGGCGTGGCAATTCCTTATTTCTATCATCCAGTCAGCAAATGCTGTCTCATAATCTCCCGATATCATCCCAAAAAGGGCAAATCTTGCAAGAACCCCCATCATTATGATAGCGGCAGCAAAAAACACATCTATAAATTCCATCGGAATTCCGAATATATTAATTTTTTCATGCAAAAATTTGTCCAAGCTTCGCATATCTTCACCTCTCAAGCGCGTGATATATTTCCAGAAGTCTTGCATAATTGATAGAAGGATCATGGGTCATATGAGCATGCTTTCTTGCATTTTCACTATATACCTCTGTTATGACCTTCTCTTCCCATATCTGAAGAATCGCATCCACAAGAGCATTTACATCTCCGGGCTCAAACAAAATTCCATCTCTTCCATCCTCCAGCATGCTAGGAATTCCGCCTGTTCTTGAAGCTATGGTAGGAACCCCCAGAAGCATTGCTTCGCCTACGCTGTTAGGAGAATTTTCGATTACGGAAGGGCATACGAATACGCTGGCACTTAGATACTGCTCTTTCATCTGCTTGTCAGAAAGTTTACCAAGTATAGTAACATTATCCTTTAGATGATTTTTGACTATAAGGTATTTAAGATATTTACCATAAGAAGACATCCTCAAAAACAGAGGATATCTGCTGCCTTTAACAGCCATGTTGCTATCATTTGGGATACTTACAGTCCTTCTGTCAATAGAGCCTATAATACTGTTCCCGGCAACGTAGACATGAGCATCGGGATATTTTTCTAATAGAGCAGGAAGCGCCTGAAGTACAAAGTGAAATCCCTTAAGCGGATAATCTCCCTGCGCCAAAAAAATCGAATGAGGTCTTGCAAGAGTTTCCTTCCATACACCTTCATAGAAGCATTCCCTCATCGTTTCGTTCATAAAATGATATTTAACATCCGGATTTATTGACAAAGCTGCAGCTCTGTCAAAAGAGGTTCTGCCCGTAATATGCCCTACGTTCTTAATCATCTGCCTTTCATTTTCCGCACGCAATCTAAATTTTGACTGCTGCTCGGAAAGCGAATCCTTCTTGAGTCTGTCTCTAAGCGTAAGGTCTTTTTTTACAATATCAGGAAGTTCTGCCATATATTCATCTGCAATAGCCTGGCAAAGTCCTTGAATTCCAAGAAGGGTTCTTGATGGATTATTAAATGCCTTTATCATCGCAAGTGAATGCGGGAATTCCGTTCCGAAAATATGGACTATGTCGGGCGCATAGTCAAGGAGAATCTCTTTAAATCTTGTTTCCAGCTCCGGTTTATAAATTTCCGGCGTATTCAGATTTTCGTGAAATGCATAGAATATAACGCCGTCTACTTCTTTTTTGTCCCACTTCGCATTGTCAGATACAGGGAAGCACACAGCAAGGTCTATGTCACATTTGCCCTTTAGCCTTTCTGAACTTATTCTGTCAAAAGAGCCTGAAAGCCAGCCCTCACGACTTGTATATTCAATTCCTTCATGCTTTGCAAAAGCAGGAAGCATGATATTACAAAGCCATAAAACTTTCATAGTTTCACCTTATTACTTTTTCTTATAAATGGAGCTTTTGATTTTATTATATAATCCTGAAGTCTTAGGACTTGCGGCTATTCTGCTTCGTAGCGGCGCAAGCGTAATCATTCTTATAAAGTCATATTTTCTGATTTTTTCTTTGGGCAAATATCTTGCAACAATCTGTTTTCTCTCACGCTCTGAAAGTGCTCTTGCGCCTTCGCTTTCTGAAAAGCCTCCGCCTTCGTAATCGGCAACTGTTACAGGGATATAGAGAGTTATCGCCTTGTCAATGTATACGCATCTAAGGAAATGCTCATAATCAGCCCTTATATGAAAAGTCGTGTCAAAATGCTCAGCCATCATCAGTTTGTAATCATAAAAGCACGCCTGATGGCATGGAACATTGCGGTAACAGGCAAAGTCATCCATTTTGGGATTAGATGAAACTACCTGTCCTGTCAACCTTTCAAATATATCTCCGTAGAAAATATATTTTCCGTCTTCTTTGGGACTATTTTCAAGGATTCCATCGCAAATTCCAGATAGAGCATCACAATCTCTTAGATAGTCTCCGCAGTTTAGAAAATAGACAAACGTGCGATATTTGGTATCTTCGTATAGACCCGGCAATACATTAAGCGCCGAATTCATAGCATCATAAATCCCTGTATCCTTGTCAGATATTAATATAAACTTTCCATCCTTGCTCTTTACAGCTTCCTTATCAATGCATAGCTTTTCTCTAATCTTATCTACAGAGCCGTCCGTAGATAATCCGTCCTTAATTATGACCTGCCAGTTTTTATAGGTCTGTTTTTGGATACTCTCTATTGTCTGTAACAGCTTTTCGCCGGCATTAAAGCTTACAACGATTATCTCAAAAAATATTTCTATATCTTTTTCCTGCATGAATATATACCCCTTGCCTCAATCAAAAATCTGGTATTCAAGTGGCACCATTTCATTAAAAAGAAATGTCTCATACGGAAGAATCCTGACTCCGTCTGCAGGTGCCTGTTTCCACATAAATATCAAAAAATACAAAAGACATGCACACAAAAGCGCAAGTTTATATATCTTTTTTTTGGTATCATCTTCTATGCCTTCAATGATTTTTGGCACAAGGATTATCTGCGTTATAGTAAGATAATATCCTATCCTTGATATGACCGGTATGAAAGAGCAAAAAACGTATAGCAAAAGAGCCAAAAAATTGCACTTAACATATATGGTATTCATCCTGCTATTTAAAATTTTGTCTTTATATATATATGCAAGTATCAGCACCGTGGCACATCTAAGTATAGACACTATGCTGGTTCCGCCTTCCAGAAGATCCGTATCCTGATAGGACGGATATACTAGTAGCAAAAGTTTTAAATAATAATCCTGCAAAAATAAAAAGCTAAGGCATACAATTCCTGCTGCAAGTCCCATCCACCTCTTCCACCTTATACAGCACAAAGGGTACAAGATGAGTATTACAAGAAGCGATTTGTGAAAACAGGCCCCTACAATAACCGCCAAGACAAATCTTGGCCAATCGCCCTTCCTGATATAAGTAAACGAAAGAAGTGCTATGCCAAGAGCCAGATAATATCTAACTGTCGACAGCGACTGAAAATAATAGGCAAGCAGCATAAACATAAGAAATGACCATCTAAACGAGCTGCTTAAATCCTTCATAGCCTTTAGAAACAAAAGCACCGTGGCAAAAGAAAATATTGCAAAAACCAGTATATAATTCTCATATCCGCTCAGATAATAAACAACATAGACAAGCAAGTTAAAGCCTATCTCAGTAGGAACATATGCGTTTGAATAAATCAGATGCATAAAATTCGTATACTTGGCATAATCATTACCAACATTTAGCCTAAGTGCAGACACTGCAAAAAGCATGATGAAAATGCTCACCATGCTTATGATATTAAGCGCCTTTTGGCGGCTTATTCCACTATAGGAAAAAACATATTCGCCTTTATTATCGAAAGCTATCTTTCTTATGTTAAAGGCAAGCCCTATTGTTACAAGGGTCAAAAGGAGATAAATAAGCATGTAATATCTCCTCCTTAACAATTTGATGTTTGAATCTTATTTTTCGGCATTTCTAACGCCATCTGCAAAAAGCTTAAAGCATTCCTTAAATGGCTTATCCTTGGTCATCTGTCCTCTGTTCTTAAAGATAAATCTTAAACCAAATATAAGCGCCATATGTCCATATAGATAGTGATACAAAACGCCTCTGTCATAAAAGAACTTGTCAGTATAGCCTTCAAACCATGTAGATTTGCGCTGTATTTCTTTGCCCAAATTTATGTTAGTATGGTAGATTCTGATTCCCTTATTAAGGCACTGTTTTAAAAAGAGCGAATCCTCACCGTTTGAGTATCTGGCGCCTCCTCCGAACAACTGCGAAAAGGTGACTCCGCTTTTAAGAAGCGCCTGCCTTCTTACAGCAATACTATAAGCAGGATATCTTCCGCAGTTAAACCAGCGCACACGTCCATACTTCCTGCTATAATAGGTTTCTCGCCCCTCCGCCTGCTTGATATTGAATAAAATCATATCAGCTTCCGGATGTTCATCAAATTCTTTTAGAATATCAGCCTCATACCCCTCTCTATAGAGGATGTCTTCATCCGAAAAGAGGATTATGTCAGCCTTTGCATGCGTTATTGTAATATTTCTGGACTTTCCTACTCCTCTTTCATCGCAATGAAAGCACCTTATAAGATGCGTCCTGTAAACATATTCAGAATATGCAAATTCATGACATTGATTTACAATTATCGCATCACTTTGAAGATTCATAGCCGCAGCAAGCGTAGTAGTATTCTGGTCTACAGCGGATACCATTACTTCAAGTCTTGGTATATTGTTATCATCCATATAATGCCTCAATCCTCATCCTTTGACAGGCTATAATACCATTTTATAAATTTCATATCAGCATCCGTCATTATGATTCCAATAACAGGGCAGTCATGCTTATGAAGCTGGCTTATTACATGTTCGGTATAAGCACCCCCTTTATCAGCTGCTGCAATTGCCAGTATCACGCCATCACATTCACTAATCTGCCTAAACGAATCAAGCGTTGCTCCGGGAAGAGGCATAGCCTCTATACCTGTTTTATTTAGATCTAAAGAGCCTTTAACTATATCCTTAAGTGCCAAAGTAATCTTTTGTGAGTTTCCCTTCCCTTCGCTATCCTTAATACTTAGAAGAGCAACACTTTGACGGTTTCCAATCATTTTTTGAAAAGAAGCTACAAGTTCATTTTTAAAACGATTCGGCAAGATTTGCCCGTCCTTTGGAAGCATTCCAAGAACCGGCAGATGATATCTTCTTTCGGCATCCTCAGGAACGTAAATAGCATCATCAAGCGCATCTATAAGCATTAAAGCTATTATAACTAAAACTACCGCAACTGCCGCGCCAAATGCTGCTGCAACTCCTGTTCTGTTAGTGATTGTAGTAAGAGTAGCTTCATCATCCTGTCTTTCAAGCTTTATAGATGTAAATTCAGCTCTTTTGTCTCCATATGCTATTAAAGACTCATCTGTTGCTATAAGTATAGCCTGTGCCAAGTCCTTATCCGTATTATCGATTGTTATCACAAGATAGCGAAGGTCAGAGGGTACGGAAGCTGTGGTGCTTGCAATTACTTCATCCTTGGTAACTCCGCCTTCTACAGAGCCTTGTGTTTTGCTTCCGGAGGCAAGCTCCGCAATGCCCATCTTCTTGAGATTATCCATGGTTGTGTTAATAATCTCATCCGTTGCCATCAGCTGATTCCAGGTATAGCCATTGTAATAGTCGTATACTTCTCCTGTCTCATCCTGTGCAAAAACAAGATACAGCATTGAACTGGTCTCATAGCTTCTTGCCGGCGCATAGACAACTGTCACAGCAAAATATATACCAAATCCAAGTAATGCCCCAAATAGCGCAGCTAGCGGTATAATCCATATTTTCGAAAGAAGCCTTCCGTAGAAGCTCTTAATATTCAAATTTTCATTTCTGTGACCGGTATCCTCAAGTGCCATCGGCAGACGTTCCCTTCCAGCTAAAGTTTTGGAATATATATGCTCTTTTTATTTTTCAAACTTCTCAGATTCGCATCTTAGAGCCGTTATCTGATTCTCTTCAACCCCTTCGGTTGCATCGGGAGTAAATAAAATCTTGATTGTAAGCAGCATTAATTTAATATCAAGCCATACAGAATAATTCTGAATATAAAAGAGGTCAAGCTTTAGCTTATCATAAGGCGTAGTATTGTACTTGCCATAAACCTGTGCATATCCCGCAAGTCCCGCCTTAACCTTCATTCTATAGGCAAACTCCGGCATTTCTTCCATATACTGCTCAATGATTTCGGGTCTTTCGGGACGCGGCCCTATAAAAGACATCTCACCCTTAAGTATGTTAAAGAGCTGTGGAAGCTCATCAATTCTGACTTTGCGGATAAAGTTCCCAATTGGTGTTATTCTTGAATCATTCTTGGATGCAAGTCTGGCAACGCCATCCTTTTCTGCATCCTGGCGCATACTTCTGAATTTAATGATTTTAAAAGGCTTCTGCCCTACAGTACATCTAACCTGCTTATAGAACACAGGTCCCTTATCATACATATGAACGCAAATAGCAGTTATAAGCATTATAGGGCTTGTAAGCACTATAAGTACCAGTGAACATACGATATCAATAAGCCTTTTTACTAATCTCTGCTCAACTTTGATAGCATATTCTCTCAAAAGCAAAATCGGTGTATCAAACAGATGCAGCTGATCGGAGCCTCTTACAAGTACATCTGTAATCTTTGGCATTATATACATTCTGATAGAATGAGCATAGCAGAACTTGACTAGTTCATTCCTCTTCTGTGTCGGGATATCCCATATGATAACTCCGCCGTACTTTCTTTTAAGACACTCTTTTTTCAGAAGATCAATATCTGATGATAGATTCATTCTCTTTGTAATCTTGAACCTATCAGGTCTTGAGCCGAACTTGTTCTCTATATCATCTGTGGGATGATCTCCCGATATAAGCAGAAGCTCTCTAGGCATTTGTATAAATTTTTTGTACAGAAAATCCACAACATATGTCCATACAAAAGAAAAAATAAGCTCGTACAAAAGCACCAACATTATAGGTCCTACAGATACAAGCCAGTTACGCATAAGAGATAGCTGGAAATACGAAATAATATTCACAATAAGAAGTGTGAAAATCTGTGACAAAAATACATCCAGAGGCTTATCATAACCTACCCTAAGTCCTCCATATGTACGTGAAAAGAAAAAGAGTAACATAAAATAGATGAGCAGAACAACAATATGTCCGTTCACCGTATATTTGATACCATTACCAAGTACATAGCCATCCTGACTGATACGAAGCGATGAAAGTTCCGGATAATATCTTTCAAACCAGAACAGCGCATATACAAGCGTTTCAAGGATAAGCTCGCACAGGCCTATTATAAGTGTGATAATTCGTTTGGTTGATTCAGAATAACGTCTGCGTGCCATATAATCCTTCCCCTACATCTAATAATAACATAAGAATTTATCAGATGTCCTCTTTCACGAGATACATGGGTCTTTTTTTGACTTCAAGATATGTCTTCGAAAGATACTGCCCCACTACGCCAAGGCAGAAAAGCTGCACGCCGCTTACAAGCATTATAATGCAGACCATAGACGGCCAGCCGTTTGTTGGATCTCCATATATAAGAGTACGGACGATAATAAATATAATGCCAATAAAGGCTATAATACAAAACAAAGTTCCAATTATCGATGCAATGGCCAAAGGAACTGTAGAGAAAGCAATGATTCCATCAATTGCATATATAAACAGTTTCCAAAAAGACCACTTGGTCTCTCCCTTTTTGCGCTCGATATTCTCAAACTCAAGCCACTTGGTCTTAAATCCTACCCATCCAAATATACCCTTGGAAAAGCGGTTATATTCTTCCATAGATAGAATAGCATCTACAAAGCGTCTGGTCATAAGACGATAATCCCTTGCTCCGTCCACAATCTCCGTCTTAGACATTTTGTTAATAAGATGATAAAATCTCCTGGCAAAAAAAGACCTTATTACAGGTTCTCCTTTTCTGTCAACTCTTCTGGTCGCTACCGAATCATAATCCTCATTAGCAATATACTCATACATCTTAGGAAGAAGTGCCGGTGGATCCTGAAGATCAGCATCGAGCATTACCACATAATCGCCCTTTGCATGTTGGAGCCCCGCATAAATTCCAGCCTCCTTACCAAAGTTCCTTGAAAAGCTCACAAGATGAACCCTCTTATCACTATCAATAAGCTTATGAACTTCTCCTACCGTATTGTCAGTAGAACCATCATCTATATAAATGACCTCCATATCAACATCGCGACCCTTGAAGAACTCTTCATTCTTCATAAGCTCGTCATAGAAATCCTTTACATTCTCTTCTTCGTTATAACAAGGAACAATTACACTAAGCAGTTTCATAACAAACCTTTCGTAACTTACGTACTCAAACTTCCACGCCATGCTATTATACCACACAATACCCCTACGCGCCTACGCCTTAATACCTGTTCCAAGCCTCCATATTCCTAAAGCTTTAATGTGCTTTTCTAAAATCACAGGGGCAGGGCTAAGAGCTGCCATAATTCCAGCCCTTAGTCCCGCCCCTGCGTGAGAGTTATGTATCGTTCCTGAGTTTTAGTTTATACAAAAGGAGTCTCCGGCGTCTCTTCGGCCGGGTTTGCTGTATCATCTTCTACAGCTGCTTTCTCATATGCATCAAGGATCATCGTTTGAATTTGTTGGCGTGTGTCGGAATTAATCGGATGAGCTATGTCACGGTATTCTCCATCCGCCGACTTTTTGGATGGCATAGCAATGAACAATCCCTTTTCGCCTTCGATTACCTTGATATCATGAACCACAAATTCATTATCAAAAGTAATTGAAACCACTGCTTTCATTTTGCCCTGTTTCAGAACCTTACGAACACGTACATCTGTAATCTTCATTTGTTTGCCCCCTCGTAGGCGCTTTTGGCAGGCATGCAATCAAGTTGTCATGTGCCGGATGAATGTTCACTCAGATGACATATCTCTCGTTGTTTTCTACCACCACCTTGACTTTGTCTTCTCCTTTATAATAGGAGTTGGCCTGTATTGTGCCGTGACTTTCCACAATACAATTCTCGATATGAGTATTATCGCCAATATAAACATCGTTTAGGATGATGGAGTTCTTAATATAACAATTATTGCCAACAAAAGATTCCTTGAATACAACTGAATCTTCTACTGTTCCGTTAATAATGCATCCACTTGATATAAGGCTGTTCTTGACCCTTACACCGACATTGTATTTCGCCGGAGGAAGGTCGATAACCTTGGTATAGATACTCGGATAATCATTAAGGAAATAGTTTCTAACTTCCGGTTTGAGAAAATCCATATTTGTTTTGTAATAGTCCTCAACCGTAGCAATATTCGACCAATATTCTTTGATCTTATAACCGTATATACGTTTCATATCCTTATATCTTACAAGAATATCACGTACGAAGTCGAATCTTTCTTCTGCTTCTGCCTTCTCTATAAGCTCAATAAGCTGTCTTCTGCGAACTACATATATACCGCAGGATACCGTATTGGATCTCGATACAACAGGCTTTTCTTCAAATTCATCGATACGGCTCTCTTCATTCATCCTAAGAGTACCATAACGATCAGTGTTAACATCAGCAGGCATATCCTTACATACAACAGTGATATCAGCCTGTTTGCTAATGTGATACTCGAGAAGCTTGTTGTAGTCCATCTTATAAACACAGTCACCTGACGTAATGATCACATATGGCTCATGACATTTTCTAAGGAAATCAAGATTCTGTCCTATAGCATCAGCTGTTCCTCTGTACCATCTGGAATTGCTGGCTGTCTGCGTTGGAGTAAAGATAAACATTCCTCCCTGCTTACGACCAAAATCCCACCATTTACTTGATGAAAGATGCTCATTAAGTGAGCCCGCATTATACTGTGTTATAACTCCAACTGTCTGTATATGCGAGTTGGACATGTTTGAAAGTGCAAAATCAATGCTACGATAGTGCCCGGCTATGGGCATCGCACAAACAGCTCTTTTCTCAGAGAGCTCACCCATCTTGCTGCTGTTACCGCCTGCCAGAATAATTCCTATTGCTCTCATGATTCGTCACCTGCCTTATCCAGAGTTTTACCGCTGTCAAGTTTGCCGCCCCTATAGTCTTTGGCAGTCGTTTCGCCATTGATCATGACATTCTTACCAATCGTTACATTGTCCGGAATGACAGTTCCTTCACCCAAGGTTACCAGTCCGTCTCTGTAAATGTCAGGTCTGGTCTCATTAGGAGCTTCTTCGCCGACACCAATCTTAACGCCGTTACCAATACAGCTTTCTTCATCGATTATAGCTTTTTCTATATTACAATTATCACCTATAATCGTACCGTTCATTATGATCGAATGACTTACAACAGAGCCTTTTCCAATCTTAACGCCACTTCCTACAACCGAATTATAGACTTCTCCTTCTATCTCAGACCCTTCGCCTATTATGCTTCTTTCGATAGTACTGTCAGGTCCAAGATACTGCGGTGGTTGTATGTCGTTCTTGGTATAAATCTTCCAATATTCCTCATATAGGTTGAACTCCGGAACGATGTCTATAAGTTCCATATTAGCTTCCCAATATGAAGTAAGAGTTCCTACATCCTTCCAATAACTGTCAAATTCATAAGCAAAGAGTCTCTCACCCTTTCCATGACAATAAGGTATTACATGCTTACCAAAATCAAGCCCTGACTTGTCGCGGTTGACTGTAAGAGCTTCTTTAAGCGCTTCCCAGGAAAAGATATAAATACCCATGGAAGCTAAATTGGAACGAGGATGCTCAGGCTTTTCCTCGAAATCAACGATTTGGTTTTGATCATCTGTGATCATGATACCAAAACGGCTTGCCTCTTCCATTGGTACAGGCATAACCGCGATAGTTACATCTGCATTGTTAGCCTTATGGAAGTCAAGCATTGTCTCGTAATCCATCTTGTAAATGTGGTCACCTGAAAGAATCAGAACATAGTCCGGATGGTAAGCCTCCATATATTCCATATTCTGATAGATTGCATTGGCTGTACCCGAATACCACTCACTGTTTCCAACCTTCTCATAAGGCGGAAGAACAGAAACGCCACCAATATTACGGTCGAGGTCCCAGGATATTCCGATTCCAATATGTGAATTGAGTTTGAGAGGCCTGTACTGAGTTAGTACACCTACGGTATCAATTCCGGAATTAATACAATTGCTGAGTGGAAAGTCAATGATTCTGTACTTCCCCCCAAATGAAACTGCCGGTTTAGCCATTCTGTTTGTAAGGACGCCCAATCTGCTACCCTGTCCTCCAGCAAGTAACATGGCTATCATTTCCTTCTTAATCATCTTGCCACCTCGCGAATGATGTCGTTTTGAACTTTTCCGGTTTCATAACCGGTGTGCCAAAGCACATGAAAATAATGCAGAACTTTGTGTGCAGTCTGATATTGCAGATTCCGGCTGCAACAAGTAGAACATTTGTTAAAACGTAAAGAGACTAAAGATATGAAATATCTCCGATTACAAGTATATCACAGAATCAGCCTTTATGAAACGAAAAATCGCAATTCTTCAAGTAATCTTATTCAAGTAATTCTTGAATTCCGAGCATAAGGATGTATATATTCTTGAAATTCTATTTTTAGAATGTATAATTTTAAAGAAGATTCACGTGTTGCTATTTTGTATTTATTTTTTTCTTATATAGAAAGGTTTTTTATGTCATACCAAATAGATTTTAATAATCCATGTCATGTCTACTTTATGGGAATTGGCGGAGTATCAATGTCAGGACTTGCCCAAATTCTTATAAGCAAAGGATTTAGAGTTTCAGGTTCCGATAATGCCATGTCGGATATTACCCGTCATCTTGAAAGTCTGGGAATCAAAGTCTTCTATGGACAAAAGGCTGAGAATATATCCCTTTCCAAGGATATAGATTTGGTTGTTTATACAGCAGCAATCCATCCTGGCAATCCTGAATTTGTAGCCGCCAAGGATGCATCTCTTCCAATGATTACAAGAGCAGTTCTCCTTGGACAGGTCATGAAAGAGTACAAACTTCCTATTGCAGTATCCGGCACTCATGGCAAAACAACTACAACCTCAATGGTTTCCGAGATTCTCCTTGCGCAAGACGATGATCCTACTATAACTGTAGGCGGCAATCTCAAAGCTATAGGCGGCAATACAAGAGTTGGCGGAGATGAGTTTTTTGTCGCCGAAGCATGTGAATATACCAATTCTTTTTTGTCTTTCTTTCCTAAGATAGGTATTATTCTTGATATTGACGCCGATCATCTGGATTTTTTTAAAGACCTGGATGATATCAGAAATTCATTTAGAAAATTCGCCGAGCTTCTTCCTAAAGATGGATATCTTATAATAAACTCTGACATTCCGGATGTTGATAAGATTAGCGGTGCTTTAAAATGCAAGGTTATAACCTTTGGTTCAAGTTCATCTTCTGATTATTATGCTACAGATATCAGTTATGACTCTTTTGCCAATGCAACATTTACCGCTCATAGGAAGGGTTTTGATGATTTAAGGATTTCCTTGAAGGTTCCGGGAGAGCATAATGTCTACAACGCTCTTTCAGCAATAGCTACAGCTGATCTTTGCAGAGTTTCTTCCAATAATATTGTAAAGGGGCTTTTGGCTTTTACCGGAACAGACAGGCGTTTTCAATACAAGGGTACAACCTGCGGTGTTAATATTATTGACGACTATGCTCATCATCCAACAGAAATTGCGGCCACATTAAATACAGCCAAGAGTTACCCTCATAACAAAATATGGTGCGTGTTCCAGCCACATACTTATACGAGAACCAAAGCTCTTTTACCTGACTTTGCAAAAGCTCTCTGCCTTGCTGACAACATAATTCTGTGCGACATCTATGCAGCCAGAGAAACCGATACTTTGGGCATTTCATCAAGGACTTTGCAACAGGAAATCATAAAAAACGGACATGAATGTTTTTATTTTCCATCCTTTGATGAGGCCGAAAAATTTCTTCTGAAAAATTGCACTAAAGATGATTTGTTGATAACAATGGGTGCCGGAGATGTATATAAAATCGGCGATCATCTTCTTGGCAGATAATTTTTCCACATTGTCCACATTTTTGGACGGATTTTGCTTCCGGAATTTTTATAAATAACAACCGTTACATTCATACCTCCAAAGGCTTGTAAATGTGGCGGTTCTTTTTTGCCACTTCCACATTATCCACTATCTCCACATTGATTTTACAAAATTTGTTAGTATGCTTTGCTTATTAGCCAAATCGTCTTTTTGCCTATTTGCATCAAAAATTTGCTGTGCTATACTCGGAATTGTTCGAAGCCAAGGAAAGCTGAAATGCTTATTACAGCAGTACTTGTTTTGACAACATTGAAATGCCTGGCTTTGTAGGGAGGATGCATTTCACAAAAATACGACACCGAAGGGGACACTAGCTTATGATGGGGAAAGTGACAATGAGTCAAAATGCAGCAGTCAATCAGACTGCTGTTAGCAACAATTTTATTGACTTCTATATGACGGATGCCAACGATGCCCAGATCAAGGTTTACCTTTACCTTCTGCGTACAATGCAGGCGGGTCTGTCAAGTAGCATCTTAGATATTGCTGACAGATTTAACGAAACAGAAAAAGATATAACAAGAGCCCTTACTTATTGGGAAAAGAAGGGAATTATAAGTCTTGAATATGATGACGTGGGCAACCTTCTAAGTATTTCGCTTGAAGATGTTCCTGCAAAGGTTGCGGCAGATAAGCTCACATCCATTCAAGGTCGCAAATCATATAAAATGGCATCTGTTGCTACTATTTCAAATACAGGTTCTAATATCATTTCAAATACCGGCTCCGATGTAGCTGCTCCTATGGCTATATCTCATCGTCCAAAGAACTTTGATGAGAAAGAAAATCAGCAGCTTGTATTTCTCGCAGAGCAGTATTTCGGAAGAACTCTTAATCCTTCCGATATTCAAAAGATTTTTTATATACATAATGATCTTGGATTCTCTATGGATCTTATGGATTATCTAATGCAATATTGTGCAGAGCTTGGCAAAAAAGATTTCCGTTATATGGAGAAAGTCGCTGAGAACTGGAACGAAAATGGAATAAAAACAACGCGCCAGGCCAAGGCAAGAGCTCGCAAATATAACAAGGATGTCTACACTGTTATGAAGGAGCTTGGATACGATTCATCTCCGGCTCCTGCGCAGGCTGCATATATAGAGCGTTGGTTTAACGAATATGGTTTTTCACTTGAGATTATAATAGAAGCCTGTTCCAGAACGGTTCTAAAAGCGCAGAAAAACAGACTTCAATATGCAGAAAAAATACTAAAAAGCTGGTACGAATCTCATGTATCCACAAAAGAAGATATTTCAAAGCTTGATGAAGAGCATGATACAGAATCAGCTGACATCAAAGCAACCAAGAAATCGCCATCCAAGAATAATTTATATCTTAAATTTCAACAGAATACTTACGATTTTGACGCTTTAGAAAAAGAGCTTATCAAAAACTGATCTATATAGTTTCTTATAATAAAAAATTACATCTATGGGAGCAGACCATTGGCACTTAATAATGCGCAATATAATCAAATCATGCACGAGTACGAGATCAAACAGCAAAATAGCCGCGCAGAGGCTGACAAGAGACGCGACTACGTTTACGCTCATATCCCGGGATACAAGGAACTCGACCAAATGATTCCTGAAATCTCGGTTGATTTTGAGATAGGGAGGCTTTCCGGTGACAATCAGAGCATGGACGTTCTGAGACAAAAGCTGGCTGCCGTCACCGCACGAAAGAAAAGTTTGCTTAAGGAGGCTGGTCTTCCGGAAGACTATCTCGAACCTGTTTATGAATGTCCCGACTGCAAAGATACCGGCTATACAGGAGTAGAGAAATGCCACTGTTTCAAGCAACGCATGATAAAGCTTCTCTATGCTAGATCCAATCTGGAACTGTTGACTTGTTCAAACAACTTCGATAAGTTGTCGGAAGATTATTATGGAGGTGATGATCTTACACATTTTCAGGCTGCGGAAAAAATCTCTAAAAGCTTCGTTAAAAACTTCAGAACAGACTACCAAAATATAATATTCTATGGTACAGTAGGTACCGGCAAAACATTTTTGTCGATTTGTATCGCCAAGGAACTGCTTGATAGCGGCATAGCTGTTATATACTACAGTAGTAGCGATCTTTTCAGGCAACTTTCGGATTATTCATTTGATTATAATTCCAAATCCGAACTTGAAAACCTTTGCGATTACCTTTACAATTGTGAATTGCTGATAATAGATGATTTAGGTACGGAACTTACAAATTCTTTTGTTATCGCACAGCTTTTTACTATCCTTAATGAAAGAGATTTAAGACATAGGTCAACAATCATTTCCACTAATCTCTCTCTTTCGGATATACATGCAAGATATCAGGACAGAGTATTTTCACGTATTATGAGTCATTTCCAGCTTTTGAAATTATCGGGTACAGACATACGTCTGCAAAAGGCAAAAAGATAAGTTTTGGGAATACTGTTTTCAAGTGAAAGTGAGGATTTTTTTCAATGCCAAGAAGAGAAGAAAAACGTGATCTGGAAACCATTCCGGTAGGTTCCCTTGGAGTTATCCCTCTTAAGGGTGTCAGGAAACTGGCTGAGCAAGTAGATTATTACCTTGTTAAGTGGAGGGCTGAACGTGAGAACGAGCACAAGGGGAGTCTCGCATTCTCCGGTTATGAACGTCCTTCATACCTTCTGGATTGTGACCTTCCAAGATTCGGAACCGGTGAAGGTAAGGGTGTTATTAAGACCTCTGTACGAGGCGATGACCTTTACATTCTGGTAGATGTTGTGAACTATAGTCTGACATATAAACTTTTTGGCAAAGAAAATCATATGTCTCCTGATGATCATTATCAGGATTTAAAGAGAATTATTGCAGCTGTTGGCGGCAAGGCACGAAGAATCACTGTAATCATGCCATTCCTTTATGAGTCTCGTCAGCACAAGAGAACAGGACGCGAATCTCTGGACTGTGCTATCGCTCTTCAGGAACTGACATCAATGGGTGTAGACAATATTATAACATTTGATGCCCATGATCCTCGTGTACAGAATGCCATACCGCTCAATGGATTCGAAACAGTTCGTACAACCTATCAGTTTATAAAAGCACTCCTGCGCAATGTGAGCGGCCTCAAGATTGATTCGGATCATATGATGGTAATTAGCCCTGATGAGGGAGGCATGGGCCGTGCTATATATCTGGCCAGTGTACTTGGTCTTGATGTAGGCATGTTTTATAAGCGTCGTGATTACAGTCAGGTAGTCGACGGACGTAACCCGATACTATCCCACGAATTTCTGGGTTCTTCAGTTGAGGGTAAGACAGTTATCATCATAGACGATATGATCTCTTCCGGGGAAAGCATGCTTGATGTTGCCGCAGAGCTGAAAGAGCGCAAGGCCGCCAGAATTTATGTATTCTCGACCTTTGGACTCTTCACCTCAGGACTCGAGAAGTTTGATGAAGCCTTTGAAAAGGGTATCATCGACAGAATCCTGACGACCAATCTGATCTATCAGACACCGGAACTTCTCTCACGCGAATGGTACATTAGCACAGATATGAGCAAATATATTGCTTATATAATCGACACTCTTAACCACGATGCTTCTATCAGTGATCTACTTAATCCTGTAGAACGTATCAATTCAATTATCAACCGTTACAATAACGGAGAATTGGAAGAATTCTCAACACTAAAAAATTAACGTTACGAAATTGTAAATACACCAACACCAAAAATACGGGTCGTCACTGGGGAGTGACGACCCGTTTTTTGGTGTCCTGATTTTACTAATATACTCAAAGTTCCCTGTCTTTTCAAAGACTTTCAAAGATAAGGAAGTACTTTCCATGCGTCAGGGATAATTTTGCAATGTCTTCATTTTCGTGGCTGGCACATCTAGCGCTATTTTCTATGTTGAAAGTCTGAGCTTGTCAGTAAATATATGTCAGGAAATGATTTCCGTTTTCTTCAAATAGTTCGTAGGAATCATTCATGCCGTTTTTATAAACAGATGTTGTAGCCTTGGAAGGATTGAAGAGAACGATATTCTGACTGTTAAAGCCTATAAGGAGCATAGAGCTTCCATCAGATAAGCGTACCATTACCGGAATATCCTGATTGATATAATAAAGCATGGCATTCATATCGCATCCATCATATTCAAGAACTGTCGCCCCCGGAAGACTTGATTGTAATATTTCCTCAGGCGTCAGCCCTTCATCCAGCATCTTACCAACATCTACATTTATTCCCTCAAATTCAAGCATCACTTTAAGACATACGAGTGTAGAATCTTCACTGCTATAATCCGTATCAGACACACTATTTGTGATACTCATAATCTGGTTACTTGTAAGAAGGTTACCTGAATACCATATATAATCATTACTATTATCTACTATTACTCCTTTGCAGGAATATGCGGTATTCAACGCTTCAAAAGCTTTCTCGGTGATATCTACGACTTTGTCTTTGTAATATACAAAGAACATATTGTCAGCCAAAGCCATACTATCTTCAACTTCAACTTCCCTGCTGCCTTCATATAGGGTCTGATAAGGCGTTAGTACTTTGAGCGAAGATGCCGTTATAGAACTTTTCAATGTTATTTTGGCTGTAAGCTCGTAATTGTCTGTGCTTACGTATTCAAGCACATTAGATCCTTCTTCAACTTCAAGGGTACTCATGATCTGATCCTGAGTGGTTTCTTCGTAATACCCTGTTGTTTCATTCCACTTAACCCTTGAAAGTATAATCTGATTATCTTTGATTTGTGTTCCTATAGTATAATTACCATCCGAAGTATAATTTTCAAGGACTGTCCCATCCTTGTCCTGAATTCTTATGGTATACATAGCATATACAGGATTACCCATTTGGTCATCGTGAACATCCTCTTCTTTTACCAGACCATATACCAAATCTTCATCCATATATCCCAAAAGGATTATATACTCTCCATCATCAGGTTCTATTGTTGTAACTGCCTGGGTTGCAAAATTCATAACATTTATGCTTCTAAGACCGCTACTACTTGTAGTATCCTGCCAGGCGATATATTGACCCGAACTTGGCATTTCATATTCGCATCCCAGCATATTATCTACAACTGATTCATACGTTCTGCCTGCCAGATCAACGGCTATAAGGTCGCTTCCCAGTATTACATAGAACTGGCTGCTGTTACCAAGTGTTGCTATCTTATCCGCATAAGCCATTATGATATCTTCAGACCAACTGCTTGGTATAAAGACCTGTTCCTCGACAGTATTGGTTGATGCGTTATAAACATACACCGCTATACCAACTCTTCCTTCATGCGTTCCGCGGTTCATATAGCCTGCTACAATAAATTCAACATTGCCAGCTTCATCAATACTTAGAATCTTAATCGAATTATTCTGATTAGTACATCTTGCATCACTGTTCTGGTCATCATAGAAGCCAAAAATATAAGCCAGCTTATTATTGGTAATATTAAAGGAATAAAGCCTGTCCTGACTTACAAACGCAAATACCGATCCGCCCTCGTTTTCTTCAAATTCCATACTGCCGGTATCAGCAATTTTTAAATCTATGGTATTTGACGAAAACTCCGATTTATCGCCCTCAAATATAGAATTCATAGTCCGTTCATAATTAAGAAGGTATATTCTGTCCGAGGTATACCGAATCCTATAATATTCCTCTACATTACAGGTAAATTCATCATCTCCGCCAACTGTTATCTGATATTTTAGGACAAAACTGCCTGTCTGCTTATGAAGGTCAACTGTTAGAACCTCAGGCTCTGTATGGGACTTGATTTCAAGATCCCCCCAAGTTACCTGACTTAAGCTGGAATTGATGTTTACCTTTGCATATGATGTATTGTCTCCTTGCGAATTAGATTCAAGATAAATCTTCAATTCATCGGAGGCTTTTTCTTTGTCAAAAGTTGTATCAGAAAAATATTTTACAAAATCCAGCTTCTCATCAAAATAGTATCTGTCTTCATCATTAGTCCATACGATTCTTGTTATAAATCTTACTGTCTGATCGTTTACATCAGCCATTATCACAAGAGCATATTCTCTGTCCTGATCTATAAGATCCTTGATCTGAAAGCTTAGATAAGCTGTATCATTTGAAGTGCTTTTAGATACATTGGTTATATCAGTACTTTCAACAAGACTGGAACCGTCAAGAGTTCTGACTTCAAATCTGTAATTGGACACATCCTGTCCATAGAGATTCATAATAGCAGATACCTCTCTGTCTGCACCTGTAGGGAAAATGGTTCCATGCATGTATTTAACATCCATTTCCGAGGTATAGCCATAGAGGGTACATACCGGTTCATTATTTTCAGTAATAGATAGGGTTGGGAGACTTGCCGATGACATAATTGATGTCATATCACTACTTTGATGATTAGTGAAACGGCTTATCAGAATGAGACTTATGATGAAAACCGCAACTATATATATGATCTTTATTATTGTTTTTTTCATAAAGAAGCCCCATATAAATAATCATTTGACTTATTATCCGTCACAATGTAAGCTATTTTTAATAATATAAATTATGTTCAAAAGACCGTGAGGTGGAATATGGACAAACCAATTCTGTACCGTAAGCGGATAATACCAGATGAATGTATTAAATTAAAAGACGATGCCATTCTCTATCATGATTCGTCGATGATAGTGACGTCGTGGCGTGCTTTCAGCCAAAAGGATTATCTATCTTACGGATATTCCTGTTATTTCATTGAAAACGGTATCAAACTCAGCAAATTCTATAAATCGGATGATACCTTCTCAAGATGGTACTTCGATATCGTATCCTATCAAGATGGTCCTATAGCAAATTCCATTATGGTCGTCGATTTGCTGGCAGACGTCATCGTCTATCCTGACGGTCTTATAAAGGTAGTCGACCTCGACGAACTTGCAGAAGCACTTTCCAAGAATCTTATAACATCAAGACAGATGAACGAGTGCCTTAATAATCTCAACAAACTCCTTACAAAGCTCTATGCCGGAAAACTTCCGGAACTTATAATGCCACTTGAAAAGCATATTTCTGCTTCAAGAGCCGTTACTATGACAGCTTCTAATCAGCCATAACCCGTATCACTTCTGCTTTGTCATTACCAGACCCCTTCTGTTTTACCATAACAAAAGTTTCTTCTAATCTGCCATTATTATGATTACTCCTGACAAGCGATGGCTTTTGGTCATATCATCATCAAATGGAAATATGAATATTGCGTCCTGTTCTCTGATACTGATAGTACCTTACCCCCGCAGCATTGAACATTTTCTTGGATGCCCTTGTCGAAGCGGTATTCTCATATTTGTCACTGTCATATATAACAGTCCTGATACCTGCCTGAATGATAGCCTTGGCACACTCATTGCAAGGGAAAAGAGAGACATATATCTTCGAACCTTCAAGCGAGCCTCCGCGATAATTTAATATCGCATTAAGTTCAGAATGGGTCACGAAGGGATATTTGGTCGCAAGTTCATCCTCTCCGTCTCTCTCCCATGGGAATTCCTCGTCAGAACAGCCCTTGGGAAAGCCATTATAGCCCATTGATAAAATCTTATTATCTTCACTTACGATGCATGACCCCACCTGTGTATTGGGATCCTTGGATCTCATACCTGCCAGCATCGCCACTCCCATGAAATATTCATCCCAGGTTATATAGTCTTCTCTTTTCATATTGTTCCTCCGAACAAATTATTTGGTTCCGAAAATTCTATCTCCGGCATCTCCAAGTCCAGGCACAATATAGCCATCCTCGTTGAGTCTCTCATCAACAGTTCCGATGAAAATATCAATATCGGGATGTGCCTTCTGAACCGCCTCTATTCCCTCGGGAGCTGCAATTATACACATGAAATGAATGTGTTTGCATCCCTTGTCCTTAAGCATCTGTATAGCTGCAGCTGATGAACCGCCCGTTGCGAGCATAGGATCAACTACAAAAATATCTCTTTCTGCAATATCAGCAGGCAGTTTGCAATAATACTCTACCGGCTTAAGAGTTTCGGGATCACGATAAAGTCCGATATGACCTACCTTAGCAGCGGGTATTAGTTCCAGCATACCATCAACCATTCCAAGTCCCGCACGAAGAATTGGAACTACGCAAAGTTTTCTTCCCTTAAGTTCCTGAACAACTGTCTTAGTAATGGGTGTTTCAATCTCAACATCCTTAAGTTCAAGGTCTCTTGTTGCTTCATAGCAGATAAGTTCTGCTATTTCACTAATGATTCTTCTAAATTCATTTGTACCTGTTGTTTTTCTCCTGATCAGACCAATCTTGTGTTTAATAAGTGGATGATCCATTACTACTACTTTAGACATGTTATTCTCCTTATTTATCATATTAATTCTGTAAAAAAATTTAAGCTTCCATATCCATCATCTTCTGAATTCTGCGGCTATGTTTTTCAAGACCCGAAAACTTCGTATCAAGGAAAGTGTCCACGATTTCGCAAGCAAGAACGCTACCTACACATCCGCCTCCCATAGCAAGAACATTGGCATCATTATGTTCTCTTGTAAGCCTTGCCGATGTTACTTCACTGCAAAGTGCACATCGAATTCCTTTTACTTTGTTAGCTACCATAGAGATTCCAATTCCTGTCGTGCAGATAAGAATGCCCTTTTCACATTCTCCGTTTGCTACGGCCCAAGCTGCAGCTTTTCCAAAATCAGGATAATCGCAGGAATTCTTGTCATAGGTTCCAAAATCCTTGTACTCAATTCCTCTTTCTTTGAGATGCTCCATAACCGCCTGCTTGAGATCAAAGCCGCCATGATCACTTCCAATTGCTATCATTACACATACTTCCTTCCGCTTTATATATAAACCAAATTTATGATGATGAGGGCATAGACCTAGCTAATAATACAAAAGCCCTCTCTAACACACCCCTTAGATTTAACAGATTATCACATGGAAAAATTTATAAAAAATCTCATATCATACATGCTCAACATGCTGTCCTGCAGCTTTTAAAAGTCTATTCATTATAGCCTGTCCTATTCCGCTTGTATCAAAAGATTCCGAATACATGACATCTACATTTTCATCGTCGAATTCCCTTAGTATACGAAAGAGGCCTTTTGCAACACTTCTTTCGTCTTCCCTTGACCCAACGCTTTTGACAACGTCGGCTTGGTACAAAGAAGCTGTCGCATCCGTAGCAATAATTCCTACTTTTTTGCCTTCTTCATAAGCTTTTAGGGAGTGCTCATTAATATATTCTAGCACATGTTCCTGAGAACCTTCTACTATGGTAAGATCACCTTTGGGCGCATAGTGGCGGTATTTCATACCCGGAGCTTTAGGTTTAAGCGACGAATTCGAATCAATTATTGTCTGATCAACCAAAACCTTTGGAAGAACCTCTTCCAGCATCTTTAGGGTAATATATCCCGGGCGCAGAATCATCGGAACATCAACTGTCAGATCAACTATAGTTGACTCAAGTCCTATTCCGACCTGACCTCCGTCAATTATCATTTCCACCTTGCCATCAAGGTCTTCTATGCAATATTTGGCTATAGTAGGTGATGGTCTTCCCGACGTATTGGCGCTTGGAGCAGCAATAAATCCGCCGCCCTCTTTTATCATAGCCGCTGCAATCTTATTGCTCGGCATACGAACCGCAACCGTATCAAGGCCGCCTGTTGTCTCTTTTGGTATAAGCTCCGACTTGTTCAGAATCATTGTAAGAGGTCCCGGCCAGAAAGCATCTGCAAGTTTAATTGCAACCTCAGGAACATTAGATGCAACTTTATAAAGATCCTCAACCTCACTTATATGTACTATAAGAGGATTATCAGACGGTCTTCCCTTCGCAGCATATATCTTTTTGGAAGATTCAGGATTTCTACCATCTCCTCCAAGTCCATATACTGTCTCTGTCGGAAAAGCAACAAGTCCCCCGCTACAAAGAATCTGTCCTGCTTTCTTTAAAGCCTCTTTTGCCTTTTGATCTATATTATTTTCATCAATTACTACTACCTGCGTTTCCAATTTAATTACCTCATATGGCGGTCAATTGTTAACATAGTTCTCGATAACGGTCCATATATCACTTGTCTCGTATCCAAGTTGCCATTCTGCAACTCCCGCACATCCATTAACATCCATTACACTTAGCTTAGCTGCGATAGACTCGGCATCTTCAAGCCAGATTTCTACAAGCACTCCATCAGATCGCGATAAAGACCCGTAATACTGGCAAGTCTCCTGATCCCAATTCATCTCAATGCCGTTGGTATCTATATAATTGTTAGCCCATTCCATACCTCCGGCCTGACTTGAAACTGTTCCATCGGAAGCTGTAAACCATATCCTTGTATAAAAAGGGATTCCGTTCACAAGTTTACTTGCAGGTACATAATCAAGTGTATTCTTTATGCCACTTTCAACATAAGATATAGATGCTACAGAGCCTGCCTCGCTACCATCATAATGCTCATCATATGCCATTATTACAACATAGTCGCATACTACGCCAAGCTCTTTTCTGTGAAAAAAGCTATTGTTCATCGGAACAGGTATATCAACCGAAAGAACTGTTCCATTTGCCCTACAGGCAATCGACAGCTCTCTTATAAATTCTATATAGTCTTCACCGCCGTCAGCTATTATATCTTCAAGACTACTTCCTGTAAACTCAAGATCAACATTGATACCATCTATTCCATAGGTATTTACTTCGTTTATAAGATTACTTATAAGATTAGCTCTTGATGCAGCACTCCTTAAGACAGTAGCTGTATTTCCTTCACCACTGTAATAGAAAGAATTATTAAAATTATCAAGAGCCGCCCAAACCATAAGACCATTATTATGGGCTATATTAACATAGTCCTGCCCAGCAAAAGAAACTATGCCACCTTCATTGTCACATAACTGAAACCATGTTGGAGAGATAACATTAAGACCTGTTGCATTAGCAATAGCCGATGAAAGTGTAGAATTACCTGCACTTCCTCCTATGGAATGCCATACCATATTGACCTTGCCATCTATTGATATCGAAGTATATTCCGGCTCTGTATAATTGCTTGCCTCTAAAAGGTCGACGGTTTGAATGTTCTCAAGGAACTTATTCTCCACATATCCTATATAAGCATCACTACTTACAACTTCAGACCAGTCATCATATTGATTTAGGATAACAACGCCATCTCCCTTTGAAAGATCCTCAAGAATCTCGCTTTTTACACCGCCCCTTAAGCGAAGCTTTGTATCTTTTTTGAGCGTAGCTCTGACTTCCTGTCCAAACTCAGTGTACATACTAATGTGATTAGGGCTTGTATAAGCAGTATAAGTAAAGTTCGTATATTGCATTACATAATCCATTGCAACATAGAGAGTATCTTCATATAGAACTGCCGCAGGATAACCAAGCTCATCAGTTGTACCATCAGTTGACGTCACACTGCTTTGCCCTATGCCTGCCGTAATTATCGCACTAGGAGTCGTATATACTAAAATCGCATCCTCCTGTCCGTAATAAAAACGGTCATTCAAATACTCCTGAACATCATCAAAAGTCATGTAATAAACGCCGTCTATTATTCTGGCATGTAAATCAGACTTCGCATTCTGTAGTATTATCGGGACATCATTTTCATCTTCTATTCCAAAATAGCTTTCTACATCAGCTCGTTCATTGCTATATGAATATTTATCATAGAAAATTTTAGCCACATAACCGCAGCCCAAAAGAATTATCAATGCAACAATAACAAGTACAGGTATAACCTTATGCTTCATAAAATCAACATTCCTCAATTTCCTATAATTTTGACCGCATTTATTTTACCACATTACAAGGTACCATGCCATAATACCCAAAAGTTCCCCACTCAAACTTCCCACTTGCCAAACTGGCGCCACCACTTTACTGCTATGTAGGTACAGCCGGTTTATAAAGTATTTCGCGTTCACCTCGGTGTTAAAAATTCAGGGCATGATATCTGAAACTTTATATTCTGG